>ENA-OSEO01004045-OSEO01004045.1-sediment-metagenome-genome-assembly--contig:-NODE-4045-length-16047-cov-3.017783_pt1 | contig 16047 bp, 11 predicted proteins | sample MGYA00237883_ERZ534232 | MGnify/ENA metagenome assembly ERZ534232 | reverse complement strand
TTTTTTTTTTTAATGATACGGCGACCACCGAGATCTACACTCTTTCCCTACACGACGCTCTTCCGATCTGTCAATGCCATGCACCCCATGCTCACATTGTCCGCAATCTGGTCCCGAATGGCATCGACCCCCATCACCCGGAAAGCCAGGTCGCCGGCCGTGTATTGACTGAAAAACCGTGAAGGGAGGTTGAACAACCGACCCCACACCGCGGCCTGAAGCTGAAAACTGGACCGTGTTTTCAAGCGAAGCATCAGGATGGAACGGGATAATGTCAGGAAGGCGCCGGAGACAGCTGCAGTCAGCAGAATAACCCCTGCCTGAAACAACAGGACCCTGTCTGCGGCCGGGATCACGGTGTTGAAGATGGTGCTGGTGAGCCATACGGGGGCCAGTGCAATCAATCCGCCGATCATGCCGATCACGAAAACAGCCCAATATTCTCTTTTCAATCCCTGCAATGCCACCGCCGCCACCTCTCTTAAAGAGACGGTTCCAGCGGACAGGGGAACATAGACAGATACAGCCTGCGGTTTGAGTTCCGCTGCCCCCTCGGGGGTTATCCGGGTTTCCCCGCCGGTCACCGGGTTGAAGCACCGCCACCGGCCCCCCGCATGAAACAGGGCCACGGGGATGTCATCTTTGCAGCGAAAGGCAATGGCCGGCATCCCTTCTTCGTTCCACCATCCGTCATCGAGCTGAATCGTGCGGTAATAGAGATTGCACGACTCCAGAAGCCGGGTCGTATTCGGGATGCTGTGAACGTCATCCAGACCGCCGACCGATTCAGGAAAGGTAACGTCTATGCCGGAAACCTGGGCGATCCGCTGAACCACCCTGTGCAGAGGCAAAGGGGCTCCAGCCGCTGCAGAGACATCCGGTAATGCGTGGCGCTGGAGGATCAGCCTGCGCAGATGCTCCCTGACCCCTTTGATGGCGGTCTGTTCATAGGAGACCAGTTGCTGTTGACGCCGGAGACGCCGTTGCCTCTGAAAGGAAACCGCCACCAGCACCGCGCGCAGATACTGCCGGTATGTGGCGGCCATGAACATGCTCACATCCGGATGGTCCACCACCTGGGCAGTGGTTCGGCAGACAATGGACACAGGGTCCTGACATTCGAACCACATTTGGGGCGACAGGGGAAAGGCCGCTTCGGGAACCAGAAGCAACTGTTCTTCATCCCCGTTCAGGATGCAGAATCCATCTTCCAGTTCAATCCACAAGATTCCCTGCGTTGGCCGGAAGCGACTCCCTTTTTCGTACTGAAACGAGGCCCCCTTCTCCAGATCCGCCCGGGTGATGACACGGGTCTTTGCCGGGGGCATGTCTAATACAAACGGCGTCAGCAGGTTCCGGATAAACCGCTCAAACTGTTCGCGAATGTCTTCATTCTTGCGAATGAGGTCGACCCAGGGTTCCCGGCTCTGGGAGATCTCGGCCCCTGTCTGAGGCATTGCCAGGAGCCGATAACAGACGCCGGCGACCTCCACGCTGGCCCCGACGGGAAACAGGAGGTCTCCCGCTTCCAGTCCTGCCACGAACTGAAACGTCCCCCTGGATTCTCCAGTAGTCTTGTCAAACCCCCCGACAAAGAGATTGACCGATCCGCTCACTATCCGCCGCACCCGCTCGTCAGACAGAAAAAACCCCTGCCCGCTGCCGACCGGGTCCAGATTCACATGCGGCGCTGATATTCTATCCATGATCATCGGTCATTAGTCATTAGTCATTGGTCATTAGTCATTGGTCATTGGTCACTGGTCATTCGACGTTCGATGTTCGATGTTCGATGTTGGACGTTCATCTTTCTCTCGCCTTCTTACCCTCTTATCCTCTCAACTTCTCACTTTCTCCACTCCCTGCTCCCTGCTCCCTGCTCCCTGCTCTACCCCTCCGCCCGAATCATCCGCGCATAGGTCCCGGTCTCATCCTGAATCAACTCCTCGTGCCGTCCCCGCTGCACCACCTGTCCGTTATCCAGAACAATGATTTCGTCACAATCCCGGATCGTGCTGAGCCGGTGGGCCACGATCAGACAGGAGCATCCCCGCTGCCGCAGGCGCTGATCGATTTTCCTTTCGGTTTCCGGGTCGAGGGCGCTGGTGGCCTCATCCAGGATCAGGACTGCAGGATCATTGCACAGTGCCCGCGCGATCTCGATGCGCTGACGCTGCCCCCCGCTGAAATTCCCGCCCCCCTCATCCATTTCGGCAACATAACCGCCCGCCCGAATGGCAATGTCTTCATGGATCTGTGCATCCCGGCAGGCCTGAATGATATCCTCCTCGGCCATCATCGGATTCCACATGGACAGGTTGTCGCGCAACGAGTCCCGGAAAAGCACGATCTGCTGGTCCACAATGCCAACAAATCGTTCCAGCTTTCTGCGGGGCCATTCGGAGATGGGCCGCCCGTCGTACAGCACATCGCCCGACCAGGGTTTGTAAAGCCCTGCGGCGATCTTGGCCACCGTGGACTTTCCCGAACCGCTTCGTCCCACCACCGCCACATGGGCGCCGGGCCGCAGATGGAGAGAAAAATCGGACACCACCGGAGGCGCCACCGGGCTGTAGCCGAAGGTGACATTCCGCAACTCCAGTTCACAGCGAATGTCAAACACAGAGGCGGCTTCGGGCAAATCGAATTCCTTTTCGTACATGGGATCCAGTTCATAATGATCCACATCATCCAGTTTATCCAGGGCGCCTTTGGCCTCTTGTATCTGGGCGCCGAGCTGTGTCATCTGGGTGATGGGCAACAAAAAACCGGCCATCAGGCTCTGAAAGGCTACCAGCATGCCGGCGGTCATTTCTCCGTGAATGACCCGCCATGCGCCATGGAGTAGTATCACGGCGTTGTTCAGGACGGAAAGGAGCACGGGAAGGGTGGAGAGATAAACCGTTGACACCGACATCTGCTGTTCCGCATTGGTGTAGCGGGCCTGCTGACCGGCCCATCGTGTAAAGAAATCATACTCCCCGGCCGATGCCTTGATTGTATCGATAAGCTGTATCCCCGACATGGCCAACCCCATGAGTTTCCCCTGTTCCTGGATCAGCGTCTGATTCAATACCTTTCTGAAGTGGGCAACCAGGATCAAGACCATCAGATTGATTACCCCGATGGCAATGCCTGTGAGGGCCAGCGACACATCGTATGAAAGGAGGAGCGCGCCGTAAAACACCAGCATGAACAGGCTGGAAACGGCGCTTCCCACCTGCCCGCTGATCATGTCGGCCAGTTGATTGTTCAGAGTTATCCGGTATTGAAGTTCACCGGGACTCCGCTGCATGTGAAACAACATGGGAAGACGGAGCAACCGCGTGAACATTCGGGTGATATTCAGGGTCAGAAATCCGATGGCAAGGGAACGGATGGCGAGTCGCTGAAACCAGGTCAGCAGCACGGTCACAAGGGTGGCGCCTCCCAGGGCCATGACCACAGGGGCCAGCCAGTTGGGATTGGGACCCAGGACGTCGTCTACAAAAATCCGCGACAGAGAGGGTATCACCATGCCGGGGAGCGCTAACAGGATGCTGGTGAGCGCAACGAAGAAAATGGCGCTTTTCATGGAAGCGGCCCGTTGGTAGACCCCGCCCAGGAGGGAGGGCGCATGGCCGCCCCGCTGAAAGCCTTCCCCCGGTCGAACTTGCAGGGCAACACCCGTATAGGAGGTGTTCATGTCCGAAAGGGATACCCTGCGGGGGCCCCGTCCGGGATCGTTCAGATAGAAGACATCCCCCTTGCGTCCTTCAAGGACCAGGAAATGCTTGAACTCCCAAAACAGAATGAGGGGCATGGACTCGGTATGCAGCTCATTTATGGAGAGGCGAAGACCGCTTGCCTCACACCCGTAGTGGCGGGCCGCCATCAATATATTCACGGCGCTGCTGCCGTCCCGCGACACCCCGCAGTCCACCCGGAGCCGTTCGAGGGGGATATAGAGGCCGTGATAGGCCAGCACCATGGCCAGCGAGGCCGCGCCGCATTCGGTCGCCTCCATCTGCAGGATTGTGGGAACCCGCACCCGGGGTTTGATTCGTTTTTTTTTACTCACCCATACGGCCCTTGTTGTCAAGCCTCTTCGCTTTCCTGACTCGGTATCAGCAGGCTCCCAATTTCACCCGGCCTCGCTCTATATCCTGGCATCCAGGTAGGTGCGACTTTAGTCGCACATAACGGCGCCTGTTCTGCGACTGAAGTCGCACATAGCCCCTTAGCGCCTACTCCCCTGTCTCCGTCGATTTACCGATTTCGGGCTGATCATAACCCAAGAATGTCTTTCGGATGTAGGGGAGGACATAGGATATGGGGGCCCGCTCCTCCACAATCACCTGGATGGTGCAGAGCCTCCCCGCGGTAATATGGATCTCTTCCGGGGTTCTTCCTGTCCACTTGATTCCGGTGGGGTCCGCAGGGTCTGCAACCAGTTGAATCCTGACCATGCCTGCGACTTCCTTCCCCTTGAGCATCTGGGCCAGATCTTCATTCTTGTACCAGTTGACCAGTTGCTCTATGGTTGCAGGGTAGCGCCCCACTCTTTCTACCAGGCCCAGCATGTAACCGATGCGATAGGGTTCGGTGTCAGACGGCGAAATATGGACGGTCTGCCCCTCCTTCACGGTTTTCATCTGTGTGGCGGGAACCACAGCGTCCACAAAAAGGTTCTTTCCTGCATGCCGCTGCAGAGTGCAGACAGCTTCCCCGGCGGCCACATGATCCCCGATGCTTTTGTGGACGTTGATGATGACGCCCTCTGAATGACTTATGATATGTTTACGGCTCAGAAACTGCGCTATTTTGTAGGCCAGTTCCTGCTGGGCCTCCTCTATTTCACGCCCTTTCTGCCAGAATTCCCTCTCAAATGCATGCTCATAATCCAGTTTTCCGATTTCATAACTTGCGGTTTCCTGGCGCTGACGGACGAGGCTCACGGCCGTATTCAACATATTCTGCAGCACGGTGATGGTTTCCGCCTCGGTCACCAGCTTGCGGGTTCGAAAGGACTGATATTTTTCGTTCAGCTCAATGAGTTGGTTCAGAAGTTGGTCCAGGTCTTTCATGATCTTATCGCTGTCAGCCAGGATGCGCGATGTGAAGTGGGTGCGCTTTTTCACCTGGCGGCCTGTCAGATCGCGCAAGACCTCCACATTCTCGTGAAGGGATTTGAGCCGAGACTCGTAGTAATCCAGTTCGAGCTGCTCCAGCGGCAAAGACAGAACCGCCAGAACATGGTCTTCCGTTACCGGCATCCCGTCCGAAATGCCCAGTATCTGGATAATTCCGTCCGAAAGGCTCACGACATTTCGAAATCCGCCGCTTTCAACCAGCATGCCGGAGCCGTTGACCTTTGTGGTTATCCGGCCGTACCACCCCCACAAAGCCGCCACGACCAGGATAATGCCGAGGGCCAACACGCTGATCCACCACCGGGGGGCGATCAACCGCATCCGCTCCTCCAGCGGTCGGGTCACGGACTGCTTTTCAAGTGCCTCTTTCCTAAAAAGACCGGCACTTGATGGGGAAGGCGGCATCAGTCATCCTCTCATTTTAGGGAATTATCAGGCCCGAATCAGAACAGCGTCTTCTTACCACAATTTGTTGTTTTCACAAAGTGAATTTCGCGTTCGGTAGGCTGACAGGAGAATGTCGCTCACGGTCGCAGGTCGGGTTCTGGTTCTTGCTTTGCTCCCGTAGGTATGCCTTGTCTTCTAAGGATGCTGTTTACGATGAAATTTAACAGGGGTATACAGCCTTGCCTGCATCGCCATCGTTGACCTCGCTGTTCAATGAGACAATACAACCTCAATCTGTGGGAATATACACAAATCAGGGTAGATCCGTACCCGGATACCACTTGTTCCAGATGGCCTCGAAGGTCCCGGCCGACTTCATGGTATTCAGGTTGTTCTGCCACTCCTGAACCACCGTATGGGATGTATTGAGTGAAAAGGCACCATACCCTTTGTCCTCGGACACTTTCATCTGCTGCGCAATGTCTGTCTCAGACAACCCTTTTTCCTTCAAGCGCTTCAGGAACCGTAAGGGCCAGGATCATCAAGACGATCCACAGCGTTTTCATAATGTACCCGATGCTCCAATGATCCGCATGGTCAGCACCTGCGTGGCCGTGCTGCCGATGCCGCCCACCACAACGATATTCTGGTCCTGCCGGATGGCCACGGCCTCTCCCCAGTCATTTCCCTCGCCCAGGTTGTAACTGGCTACGCCAATATTGCCGAAATCCTCATCCGCAAAGCCGTTGGCGTCATATCTGAGAACCAGTGCATCATAATCAGTGCCGTTGTGAGTGTTGCCCACCACTACGACCTGGCCCGCCTGCTGGAGGGCCAGCCTTCGACCATTGTCGTTTCCCGTGCCCGAGTCGTAGATCACCACACCCTCAGACCCGAATTCCGGGTCCAGAGCTCCGACTGGCGCGTATCGGAGGACGAGCACATCCAGGTCATTCCCGTTGCTGGTGCTCCCGGACACCACGATCTTTCCATCGTCCTGGATGACCACGCCCCGAGCCCCGGCATTCTTGTGCCCCCCGTCGAATCGGACGCTCCCTTCTGTGCCGAACGAAGGATCAAGGACCCCATCGGCTGTGTACCGCGCGGTCAGGACCTCAAACCCTGCATCCGTGCTCGCGTAGCCCGTCACCACGATCTTTCCGTCCGGCTGAAGGGCCATGTCCCGGAAGCCGTTGTTCCCCTTTGCCCCCGGATAAACTGCCACCCCTTCCGTTCCGAAAGAGGTGTCGACCGTGCCCCCCGCATCCAGTTTCAGGATCAGAGCGAGGGACGTTCCAGCCCCGGAACTCCTGGCGGCCACCAGGATGCCGCCGTCCTTCTGAACCGCAATGGCCCGGCCATAATCATCGCGACCGTTGAAGTCGAAAAGGACAACGCCGTCCCCGCCGAAGGTATTATCCAGGGTCCCGTTCGCATGCAACCGCATGATCAGCACGTCCAGGTCATCGTCGCTATGGGTATATCCGGTCAGGGTGATCCTGCCGTCCACATTTACGGCAAGAAACCGGCCGCAGTCATTGCCGTTGCCGCTGTCGTATGTAAAAACGCCCCCGGTTCCGAACGTCGTGTCCAGGGTTCCGTCCGAGTTGTACCGCAACACCGCCACGTCCGAGTCCGTGCCATTGGATATGCCTGTCGAAACCAGAATTTTGCCGTCCAGCTGGATAGCCTCACCCATGTAAGAATCCTTGTTCCACCCCTCGTACAGGGCATATCCGTCCGGGGCATGGAATGAACCATCCAGATCTCCCTGATGTTTCCCCACGGGGGGCGGACCCGATGAGGATGAACTGCACGCGGAAACCATGCACAAAAGGGCAAAAAGCAACATTTTTTTCATGATGACATCTCCTTTACCTTAAAATCCATTGTAAGCCACGAATCACCGATCCTCTTACCCGCACATCCACTTCGACCACATCCATTGTGTGGAATGGATCATCCGAGTCGCGTCCCGTTTCTGAACTGCAAAACGGAGACCGGCTCGGAAAACGATACTGTTACCGGCCCGTCCGAGACGCTGGCCTTGACGTCGAAGACCGGTTAGGCCGGGCTGTTGATGGTGAAGGTGTGATAATCGGTCGATCGGTAGTTGTTGCCGGATGTGTCGATTATGTTCACGCGCCATTTGTAGGAACTCCAACCACCCTGTCCAGAGCGCACCGATAGGTCAGCCCATACTCCCTGAAAGAATAGCCGGGCGTCAGATCGAATGTTCCCGACGGACCAGTGGCCCTGAACCATGCAATGTCTTCAGGAGAAGGTCCGCTCACCATCGCAAAGAAGTTGGTCCCCACACCGCCGTCCCCGTATTGAAGGGAATAGACCCGCGCATCCTTTAACCGGGGTGCAGGCCCTGCCTGCCCCGAATCTCCGTCACTTCCACATCCCCCTGCCATCAGGGCGACAAACACCACGGCCACCCAAAACAACATCGCATGCGCGGACTATCTGGAGCACCTTCTCACAGGGAAGTCCTATGATCCGGTTCGAGCCTTCCACGAGGTGGTTTTTCAACCCACGGCCCAGAAAGTCATCTCGGGGACCAGGGACTATCTACCCCGGGAAGACCCTGTCTTCTGCCTCCAGAGGGACCTCTTCAATCTTGTCCTGACAGTGAGGGCCGGCGACGACCGGCTGGAGGTCCTTGGTCACTGGGGTGATGAATTCGATTCATTTCAATTTTTTGATTTCCGCTTCGACCTCTTGTGCACCCTCTGTGTAAAATTTCTCCTCATCCGGGGCCAGCTCGTGGAGGAGCCGAAGGAACTCTCCTGCGTGGACCCTCTCCTCGTCTGCGATGTCCTTGAGGACCTCGATGGCGAGCTGGTTGTCCGTTGACTCTGCAAGCTGCATGTACAATTGAATCGCCTCGTACTCCGCAGCGACCATGAACCGGATTGCCCGAATGAGTTCCTCATTTGTGAGCTTCCTACCGTTTGCCAAACCCGAAAAAGGTGTTCCAAACTCTGGCATGCCTGCCTCCTTTCGTCGTCTCTAACCGGTTACCCGCAAGGCCAGCTCAGCGATATGCTCGTTTCCCATGCTGACCTGGGGACCTTTGAGCCCATTAATTCAATGAATATCCCGGGAATTTGATTCAGCCTGACACGGGATTCCAAAGCCCTTTTCAATTATTTTGCGATGAATATTATCTGGTTTGCCCATAAAGGGATTTCTGCCTATAATTTATTCCACGGACGCGACATTATCACTGGGTTTCACAGAAAAACCTATGCTGGCTGTGGCGGCTCCCTTGTTGCTGTCGTTTACGATTACCCGCAACTGATAGTTGTTGCCGGGGTATGCTTTTTTGTTGGCGTTCAACGGGTCATGCATGTAGAATTTGATCGTGTTTTTCAGCATTCCGCCGCCCATATCCTGTGTGCTACCTTCTCCCAGTTTTATGGATGTTACAGAAGCTGACCCCCAGGCCTCATACGTGTTGTAGGAGGGACCTTCCCATATTCCTCCGGAGCTCATGAGGACGGCTTTCCCTCCCACCAGGTACCATGTGAATTGCAGATCTCCCGTTCCATTAGCCGTAATCGAGGCATTGAGTTCTTCATCGGTGGTTACCTGTCTTCCGGTTGAATGGAGGTCTGCTTTAAAATCGCATTCGATTCCCTGAGGGTCGTTATCGGCGGGCAGCACAATCTGAGGGCAAGCCGTAGGGCTGGGGGTCCCGCCGTAAGCGCTTATCACGGCATCAACGCATTGAAGTCTATAGACACCGTATTTGGTATACCAATCCACATAAATTTCCCATTGGCCTGCATAAGTAAACATCTGTTTCCAGAAGGCATTGCACTGGCTGTTGTGTGGAGGGGCCCAGTTGAGGGCGCATGCTCCCACGCAACCGTTCTGTTGGTTGCCGGTCACATAGTTAGTCCATGCATCTGTATAGTTTTGTGCATTGGATGTGGAATTTAGTTCCAGATAATAATCGTACGCGCCGTTCAATGTCTGGTGTGGCATTCCTTTATATCCGGTAAAAGAGGGCGAAGGCAGGTCATAGGAGTAATATTCGGTGAGGCACCAGGGTCTACCGAGCTTCTTGATGTATCCTGACAGTTGATTCAGGAATCCTCCGCCCTGCCAATCACTGTTGAATTTTCCATAAAATGAGTTAATACCGATTAGATCCAGACTGGGCATACTGGTGTTGATGACACTCAGGGATCCTTCACTGGGATGCTGAAAAGCAGTCATAGTGAGCATTCTGGGAGACTGGGTCTGAATCCATTTGGATATTTCTTCGACAGTTGCATTATGCGCGGCCGAGGAGTTTGCCAGGTCAATCCATTCGTTGGAAATACACCATGCCAGGATATGGTCAGCATTAGGGTAGCTTGCCAATGCAGTGAACACCTGCTTTGAATATCCGATCGGGTCGCCGGTATCTGCCAGATCCAGACCCGCCACCACCATTACCGGGCTATTTTCGTCGCTGGTAAGTTTGTTCGCGAGATCCAGTGCCGCTTTTGTAGCGGTAATGGTTACACTGGCATCTCCCACTCCATAAGTTCTGATGGTGTTAACATTACTGCGCTGAAGAGACTCATTAAGATAACTGTACGAATACTCTGAAGAACCGTAGTCTCCACCGATTCCCTTCATAAAGAAGGGCTTGTCATTTACCATGATGCTATATTGACCGTTACTGCCCGTAATGTGTACATTAGCGGTGGGATCACCCATGATCTCCAGAGAGGTCCTCTCCCCCGCCTGGATGTCAACTTGGGGCTGTGTATCTCCCACGAAGGTACTTTTTGCTCCGGAAGGCGTAATATTTGGAAGGATATCGTGATAGGCTATATAGAGGAATTTTGTGGACACGGGAATCATTTCAAGGGTGTGCTGTTCGTCCTTCGCAAGAGTCGGGAATTGCTTAATGATGTTTCCATCGGAATCCAGACAGACGTATTCAAGATGATCCACCTCCTCAGGAACCCCATTTTCCAGTTCATGGGTTACGGTAAGGGTTCCCGTTCCGCCTCCATCGTCTCCGGAGTTATTGTTGCAGGCTGCGAGGAAAAGGGGAATGAGTATTAAGACAATGAGAAGGAAATAGGGTTTTCTGGATAGATGGAAGTACATAATTGCGTTCCTCCTCAAAAATTATTGCCCGATATGAGCCAGTTTAAGAGGCTAACAGACTCCTGGCAGGATGCTTAGCTTAGTCGCCTTCCCGTAAGTTGATCAACCCGTTTTGCCGACACCCATTTCCCGCAGGGAACACCCCGGGGCGGTTTAACGGCCGCAACCAAAATAGAGCTTTCCATGCCTATCCGGTTCACTCCCAAAACATAGGCTCTATTATTCTTGGCGAATTCCAAGGTGAAAGACAGACAGTCTCGGAGTTACCTCCGTTATGAAAATGGCCCCAAAGATAGAAAAAACGGGTATATCCCTTACTCCGCTTGATCATCATCAGCCGTTCAGCAGATGTCCTACACTAACGGCCGTCGCGAAAAGCTCGTTTTGGGTGACAAGCGGATAGGCATGAAACATTATAAAAACAACAGATTGGCCAGCATCACCCGCAAGGTAGTCTTTGGTGACCCTCAAAAAATACAAGGCATCATTCAACGCTCAGAAGTGAGCCAGGCAATCAAAACATCCTTTGTCGAGCGAAATAATGGGACAATCCGACACATGGACGCACGCTGCACTCGCAAGACCTACCGCTTCTCTAAATGCAGACAAAACCATGAAAGCCAGCTCCAACTCTCCCTGGCATACTATCACCTCTGTCTACCGCACAAAACATTGACCAAACGTTACCGGCACCCTATGACACCCTTCATGTCAGCTGGTCTCACCAATCACGTCTGGTCGATACATGAGATCCCTCACACCCGGCCCGAAGATCTCGGCATTTAAAAGGGACCACGACCCAAAAGGGCGCAAAAGGCACAACAGTTGTTGAAAGGCATTTGTGTGAATACCCTAAAGGATCATGCTCCTCCGATTCACAACTTGGCCCGACTCGCCGGCATTGTTGGGCTCAAACTTGATGACAAGACGAAAGACGCTCTCATTATGATAACCGGTTTCACCATTGAATCGCGGTATCCGGACTTCAAAGGGACTTTTCGAAGAAAGTGTACGAAAGCGTTCACTCATGAACAACTGCTCGAAATTAAGAGGATTTTCAAATGGATCAAATCACACCTGAAATAGAAGAGGCTATACACAAGTTTATTGTTTTGATTCAAAAGAAAACCCGTATTCTGAAGGTTTTTCTTTATGCCAAAGGGACTGAAGCGGAGTGGAGTGATATCGATCTTGCGGTGGTGAGCCCTGATTTCTCAGACGATCTGTTCAGACCAGGAGACTTCACTGAAGATGACCCTCTTGTACGTGAAATCCGCAGGTCGGGGGTTGAAATTCAAATCAAGGACTAGAATGGGGACGGTATGCTTTACCCATTTTGGCTTTGAGCTGTTTTGGGTAAATTCCAGAGATTTGTTCGTTTTCTTGGTTACCTTCTGTAAACCGATGCGAACTTACCAGCTTAACAGCTTACCAGCTTACGAGCTCATCAGCTTACCAGCTCACCAGCTATTTTAAATGAGGTATTTGACGTTTTTACACTTTTCAAGAGCCGCAATTTTTATGTGATGGTGGCGCTGGATGGGGTGCTGCTGGCCCTGTCCCTGTTTCTGGCCTAGTATCTTCGGTTTGACGGTGAGATTCCGGCAAGGGAGCTGGAGCGGTTCGCCGGGCTGGTGGTGTGGCTGGTGCCGATCAAGCTCCTCTTCTTCTTGCTATTCGGCCTGTACCGGGGAATGTGGGGGAAAAGACCCTGCGGGAGATCGACGACAATCCGAGTATCGGGTATCGTGCGGTCGGCTTTATCGACGAGGACCGGGACAAGAAGGGCCGGTCCCTCCACGGGGTGCCGGTGATCGGCGACCTGGGGGTTTTGGAACAGGCCGTGAAAGACCTGGGCGTGGACGAGGTCCTGATTGCCGCCCCTTCCATACCGGGAAACACCCTGCGCCGAATAGTGACGGCCTGTGAGTCGTGCCAGGTTAAGTTCAAGACCCTTCCCGGTATCGGGGAACTCATTGACGGCAAGGTGAGCGTCAAAGCCCTGGGGGATGTCAATTACGAGGACCTGCTGGGCCGGGAACCGGTCCGGCTGGATCTCGACGCCATTAGCGGCTATCTCCAGGATGCGTGTGTGCTGGTGACCGGGGCCGGGGGGTCCATCGGCTCGGAGCTGTGCCGGCAGATCATTCGGTTCAATCCGGGGAGACTGATCCTGTTCGATGCCTAGGAGCCCTCCCAGTATGCCGTTCAGATGGAGCTGAAGCATCGGGTGGGCTACTTGAAATATGTTACCCTGCTGGGACGGGTGCAGTGCCCGGAACTCATCCAGGGCGTTTTTGAGCGGTATCGTCCCCAGGTGGTCTTCCACGCGGCCGCATGCAAGCATGTGCCCATGCTGGAGCGGAACCCCTGGGAGGCGGTGTTCAACAATATCCTGGGCAGCAGGCGGCTGATCGAGGCGGCCGTTTCCTATGGGGCGGACCGGGTGGTGCTGGTCTCCACGGACAAGGCCGTGCGGCACACCAATGTGATGGGGGCCAGCAAGCGGGTGGCGGAGATGGTCTTGCAGGCCTACCAGGGGGATGCGAGCCGGTTGATGGCCGTGCGGTTCGGGAATGTGGTGGGGTCGTCCGGGTCGGTCATTCCGCTGTTCCGGGACCAGATCGCCCGGGGGGGACCCGTGACCGTGACCCATCCCGAGATCACCCGATTTTTCATGACCATCCCCGAGGCGGCCCAGTTGATCCTTCAGGCGGCATCCCAGGGGGGAGGAGATGAAATCTTCATCCTGAAGATGGGCACCCCGATCAAGATCGCGGACATGGCCAGGGACCTGATCCGGCTGTCGGGAAAAGAGCCGGATAACGATATCCAGATCGTGTATAGCGGTCTGCGCCAGGGAGAAAAGCTCTACGAGGAACTCATCACCCAGGATGAGGGGGTGGTGGAGACCGAGCACGAAAAGATCATGGTCCTCAGAAACACCCACCCTGTTTGGGACGGCTACGGCGACCAGGATGGATACCGCCACTGGCTCTTCGACGGTATCGAGGAACTCCGGCAACTGGCCCTGAAGCAGGATGGGGAAGGAATCCGCGCCAAACTCAAGGACCTCGTCCCCGAATACACCCCTCAGCAGGGGGAATGCGTGTTGTAGTATCCCGGAGGTCGGAGGTCAGACGTCCGATGTCCGAGGCCCGATGTCGGAGGGCGGCGCTCTTCGTCACTCAGTCCCTTCGTCTCTGAGTCATGAGCGGAAAGGGGTGGCCGGGACCTGTCCGGTATGCGGGAAAGAGCACCAGACAGCCCAGGGCTGGCACGCCACGTGGGTCAGAGACGGCTTTGACCTGAAGAAGGATATCTGCGAGGAATGCCTGATGAAGCTGGAGCTGCCGCTGCTCAGGGAAGATGGCGAGAACCTGGGGACCCTTTGGCTGGTGAAGGACCTGAAGCGGGAGCCGGTCACCCACTACACCTTGAGGCGGATCGAGCATCTGCGGCGGACACTGATCGCCACCCTCACCAAGCTCCAGTCCGCAGATTACGCAGATTCGCGCAGATTAGGGAAGAGGGAAAAGAATCTGTGAAATCTGTGAAATCTGTGGATCAGATTACGCAGATTCGCACAGATTAAGAAAGGGAAAATGAGAGGACATATAGGATTTTAGGGGCGTTGGCTGCGAGTATTCTGCCGATCAAGACCCTCCTCGCCGCTTTGCCGTTTGGAGGGTCTTTTTTTTGGGAATTGGGGAAATGGCGTATGAAAGTGGAACGGATTTTTTTGCTGGTGATTCTGGCGACAGTGCCGGTGATTTATGCGGCGGTGCAGACGTGGGTCTGGGCGTGGTATGTGGTTGCGGTGTTTGCAACTTTTTTGTGGGCCTACTGGCGCAAGAAGATTCTGTTGAGGGACAATGGGTTCGGCGCGGTCTTCGTCGTGTACCTGTTTCTCACATGGACCTTTTTCCAGACCCTGCCCCTCCCTGCGGAGTGGCTGGCCCAGTTGAGTCCCTTTCGAGCGAATCTGCTGAACAACGCCAGGGAATTGGCCGGGGTAAAGGATCTATGGCCTTCCATGGCCTATGTGCACCGAATCGCCCTGGAGCAGTGGATTCTGTGGGTGGGGGCCTTTGTGCTGGCCATGCTGGTGGCAGCGGCATGCCGGGACCGGGGGTTTCTGATGTCCCTGGCTGCAATGCTGTTAGTGGTAGGGGGACTGGAGGCCCTGTATGGCCTGGTGCAGGCACTGGTGCCGAGTACCGGGGTGCTCGGGTACCATAAAACCGGTCTGGGGGATGCCCGAGGGACCTTTATCAACCGGAACCATTTTGCAGGGATGATCGAGATGATCTGGCCCGTGGGCCTGGGGTATATGCTCTCCCTGTCGGAATGGGAGGGAAGACTGAAGCTCAAGTACCTGATCAACTCGGACTATTTCAACCGGCAGTTGCTGATTGCCCTCGTCCTGGTCGTCATGGTGCTGGCCCTGATTTTTTCACGGTCTCGAGCAGGAATCATGGGGCTCTTTTTGGGTTTCCTCGCATTTCTGGGCGCCATGGGTATTTCGGGCGCAGGTCTGGGCAAGGGGTTCTGGATTGGAACGGGGATCGGACTGTTTCTCCTCCTTATTTATGGCAACCAGATCGGGTTCGAGACGGTGATTGACCGATTCCTAGCCCTGGATCAGGAGAACAGCCGCCTCGACATGTGGCGGGATGCCTGGGTGATCGTCAAAGAACATCCGTGGGGAGTGGGTCCGGGCAACTTCCAGGTGGTGGAGCCGCTCTTTCAGGTTCATCACCAGCCAGCAGGAATGGTCGGGGTCTATACCCACAACGACTACCTGCAGCTCCTGGTGGAGACCGGATGGCCGGGATTTCTTCTGCTGACGGGCGGGTTTCTGTATGTGCTGGTGCGGGGGTTGGCGGGGGTGCGGCAGGTGTACAAGCGGGAGGAGTATTCGCCGCGTTTTTTTGTGGTGGCAGGGGCCTGGAGCGGGCTGATCTCCCTGGCCTGGCACAGCTATTTTGATTTCAACCTTCAGATCCCGGCGAATTTGTTTTATTTCGCCATGCTGATCGGAATCGTGACAAGCAGCTTCACCCGCCATGCCCGTTCCCCGCAGAGACCGGATCCCCAGACACAGCGCAGGGAGCACAGGAGACGCCCGACAGACCATAGACAACGGAGAGCCTGAGAACCGCCGTGACGCCCCTCCCCTTTTACCCAAATCAGTTCAAAGCCGTTTTGGGTAATTTTTTGGCGCGGATTTCACTGATGGCGCGGATGTTCATATACCTGGGCTTCTGGTAAATCCAGGGCCGTTGACCGATTGGTGAGGATCGATTATAATCAATCGTGAGGAGTGGGGTATATGAACTCTGAACAGGTGAAGGAACTGAAGCGGCTGACAGGGAAATACTATGGCTACGTCGCTGATATGGAG
>ENA-OSEO01004044-OSEO01004044.1-sediment-metagenome-genome-assembly--contig:-NODE-4044-length-16050-cov-3.522507_pt1 | contig 16050 bp, 16 predicted proteins | sample MGYA00237883_ERZ534232 | MGnify/ENA metagenome assembly ERZ534232 | reverse complement strand
CGGTCTTCTCGAGCCCATCGATCTTGGGCACGTAGGGCTGAGCACCGGCCGCTACCACGACCGCGTAGGGCTGCTCGTCCTTTAGCATCTCCAGGGTGAACTCGGTGCCCGTCCTGAGCGAAACGGGCAGTTCACCAAGAGCCGCCACCAGGTAATCCCTCAACCACACGATCTTCTCCTTGCCGGGCCCAGTGCTCGCCACTCTCAGCCGGCCGCCGAGCTCCGCGGATTTGTCGGCGAGAACCACCTCAAAGCCACGGCCGGCGAGCACGCGCGCGGCCTCCATCCCGCCTGGTCCGCCGCCTATCACGATGACCCTGCGGCCCTGTCCATCGGCAGGGGGCGTCTCGGCGAATTCCAGTTCCTTGCCTGCCCGCGCATTCACGGCACAGGCGATGGCACGTGGACCTCGCACGCAGTGGTTACAGGAGATGCATTTGCGGATGAGATCGGAGCGGCCACTCCGGGCCTTGTTGGCCCATTCGGGATCGGCCAGAAACCCTCGACCAATGCCGATGAAGTCGGCCTTCTCGTCAGCAAGCAACTGCTCCGCGAACTCGGGCTCCCGGATGACTCCCGCGGTGATGACTGGGATGCTCACCACTTCCTTGACGGCCTTGGAGAGATGAACTCTCCACCCCTGCGGGTAGTAGAACGGCTCGATCACCTTGGGGAACGACTCGAAGGTGCCCCCGCTGACGTTCAGAGCATCCACCCCGAGTCCTTCCAGATAACGGGCTATCTCCTTGCCCATGTCGAGAGAGATGCCTCCCTCCACAAAATCGTCGGCATTCATCCGAACTGTCAAGGCAAAGCTTGTTCCGCACCTCTCCCTGACGGCCTCGATGATCTGTCGGAGGAACCTCAGCCGGTTCTCGAATGTTCCCCCGTACTCATCCGTCCGCGTGTTCGTGTGCGGGCTCATGAACTGATTGATGAGATAGCCGTGGGCGGCGTGCACCTCAACCCCATCGATGCCGGCCGTCTCGGCCCTCGCCGCGGCCTGTGCGAACTTGCGGACAAGAATTTGGATTTCATCGGTTGCGAGGGCTCTCGGCATTTCACGGGTCACCCTGCACATGACGGCACTGGGGGCGATCAGCCGTGAACCTTCACCGACTCTGCCCTGTCTACCGGGGTGCGCCAACTGCACGAAGATACGAGTGTCGTGCTTGTGTACTGCATCCGCCAATCTGCTCAGCATGGGGATGAAACGGTCGGAGTCAAGCCTGGTGCCGGTCGCCCCGGCTGCCTTCACCAAGTCGGTGTCAAAGAGGGTGAACTCCGTCACGATGAGGCCCACGCCACCTTTGGCGCGCTCTTCAAAGTATTTCACCCCGTGGTCGGTCACTTCTCCTTCGGCGCTCGCTAGGGCCGTATTCATCGGCACCATGACCAGCCGATTCGGAAGTTCGAGTCTGCCGATCCTCCCGGCAGAGAAAAGTCGATGGTAGGTCACACTGTTCTCCTTTCGGTACTTCCCGACGACCGCGGAATGTGTATCACGCGGCGACAGAGCCGGGCTTCTACCCAGGTTAGCTCAAGTCGATGCCCTCCGCGAACGTCTGCGGACCCATCACGCTACGTCCCCTCGCTGACCGCGGTGTAAGATCGCTTCTTGATCGGCACAATCATCTGGGAGACGGACGATGGCAAAGCTCGCATTCATCGGCCTGGGTGTGATGGGTTACCCAATGGCTGGACACCTGCAGAAAAAGGGCGGCCACGATGTGACCGTCTACAATCGGACTGCCGCCAAATCTGAGAGGTGGGTCGCGGAATACGGTGGCAAGACGGCTCCCAGTCCCCGTGGAGCGGCAGAGGGCTGCAATGTCGTCCTCATGTGCGTCGGCAACGATGATGACGTGCGTTCGGTGGTCTACGGAGTCGACGGTGCCCTGGTCGGCATGGGGCATAACGCCGTTCTGGTCGACCATACAACGGCGTCGGCGAATATCGCGCGCGAGCTCCAAGACGTGTGTCGAGGCAAGGGCGTCGGCTTCATCGACGCGCCCGTGTCCGGCGGACAAGCCGGGGCGGTCAATGGCCGGCTCAGCATCATGTGCGGCGGTGACGAGGCGACATTTGCCGGAGTCAAGCCGGTTCTCGACGTGTATGCCAAGGTCTGCAGCCTCATCGGCCCCGCCGGGAGCGGGCAACTAACCAAGATGGTCAATCAGATCGCGATCGCCGGCCTTCTGCAGGGTCTGTCGGAGGCAATCAACTTCGGCAGGCGGGCGCAGCTCGACATCGAGAAAGTCATCGGCGTGGTATCTGAGGGAGCTGCCCAGTCCTGGCAGATGGAGAATCGCTGGGAAGCAATGGACGACGTGGAGTTCGAGGGCTTTGGCTTCGCGGTCGACTGGATGCGCAAAGACCTCGGAATCTGTCTGGATGAGGCAAAAAGGACAGGCGCCCGTCTGCCCGCCACCGCCCTCATCGACCAGTTCTACGCGCAGGTTCAAGCGCGCGGGGGCGGCCGATGGGATACATGTTCCTTGATGCACCTGCTTGCAAAGGACTGAACGAGTCCGAAGGCGCGGAGGCCCCCGCGCCTTCGGTCCGCAGCGCCACTGCGGTAAGATGCTGGGCGGACGCGGTTCGGGGCGATGCCGCATTCGCGGCGGGCCCACAGGTAGCAATCGGAGTCTCGAGGAGGCAGGTGGACATGGTTTGGTTTGAAGGGAAGGTTGCGCTGGTCACGGGCGCGGGAATGGGCATCGGCCGCGAGACGGCGGGCATTCTCGCCGCCCAAGGGGCTTCTGTGATGTGCGCGGACATCGATGCTGAGGCGGCGGCCGACGCGGCGGAATCTATCAAGGCATCGGGTGGGTCGGCTGCGTCGGTGAAGGTCGATGTAGCAGAGCCGGAGCAATGTGAACTGATGGTCGCGGCAACCGTGAAGGCTTTCGGGGGTCTGCATCTGGCCGTCAACAACGCGGGTGTCGGACAGATTCCGCCTGCTCCGCTGGCCGATCACCCCGTGGAATTGTGGCGCAGGATTGTCGCGGTCAATCTGGACGGAGTGTTCTACTCGCTCAAGTACGAGATCCCCGAGATACTGAAGGTGGGTGGCGGCGCGATCGTCAATGTGTCCTCGATCCTGGGCTTGGTTGCATTTCCGACTTGTGCCGCCTATGTGTCGTCAAAACACGGCGTTGTGGGGCTGACAAAAACAGCCGCTCTCGACTACGCCGAGCAGGGTATTCGCGTGAACGCCGTCAATCCGGGTTTCGTGCTCACGCCGATGAACGTCAAGGCGGGCATCGAACCGGGAACGGAGCTCTACGACCTCGTTGCCGAGAAGCATGCCATGAAACGCTGGGGAACAGAGGTTGAGATCGCCAACGGCATCGCGTGGCTCCTCTCAGACGAGGCGTCCTTCGTCACCGGTATGATCATGCCCATTGACGGCGGGTACACGGCGCAATAAGGTCTTGGCGTTACGCCATCACCGCGGGGTGGAGGCCTGCATAGTCTCCCGGATGGCGGCGACGATCTTTCCCTTGTCGGGAATGGCGTACTTCTCCAACGGCGGGCTGAATGGGACGGGGATGTCGAGCCCGCAGACTCTGGCCGGAGCTGCTTTCAACCTCGCGAAGGTAGCTCCGTCCGCGGTCGCCAAGGCGACGATCTCGGCGGCGGCGCTGCACGTCTGACACGCCTCGTCCACGACGACCAGTCGACCCGTCTTCTTGACCGAATCGAGTATGGTCTGCCGGTCAAGAGGGACGAGCGTTCTTGGGTCGATGACCTCAACTGAGACTCCTTCCTGAGCAAGATCCTCAGCAGCGGCCAGGGCGTCATGCACCATTTTGGAGAGAGCCACGACGGTCACGTCTGAGCCTTCTCTCTTCGCGTCGGCGCGGCCAAAGGGTATGAAGTACTCGTCCTCGGGCACCGGCCCCTTCACAGCGCTGAGAAGAATGTGCTCGAATAAGATCACTGGGTTGTTGTCTCTGAGGGCGGTCTTGAAGAGGCCTTTGGCATCGTATGGGCTTGAGGGCAGCATGATCTTGAGTCCGGGCGCATTCATGAACATGGCGTAGGGACTGATGCAGTGCTCCGCCGCGCCGTTGTTGCCTGCGCCTACCGTCATCCGGTAGATGATCGGGAACTTGGCTTGGCCGCCGAACATGTAATGGATCTTTGCCGCGTGGTTGATCATTTGATCCATTGCTACGAAACCGAACGTGGCCATGCGGATATTCACAACGGTCCTGTATCCCGACCCGGCCAAACCGACAGCAGCTCCCGAAAAGCAGTTCTCCGCGATGGGTGTTACCCTGATCCGCTCGGCGCCGAATTCTCTCTGCAGCGTTGCTTGGAGATCGGTCGATAGGTGGACTGTTTTCGGATTCAGGCGAAACTCTTCCTGGATCGCCTCGGTAACGGCTTCTTCGAACGTCAGCTCTCTCATAGTGAATACACGTCTTCAAGTGCATCTTGTGGTTCGGGGTATGGGCTCTCCACCGCGAATCGATGGGCCTCGTCAATTCGGCTCAGCACTGTCTGCTCAATGCTCTCCAGCTCCGCATTGGTCATGACGTCGCGGTGTAGCAGTTTTGCCTCCAGGCCCTCCACGGGGCATCGTTTCGCCCACGCCTTGATCTCCTCTTCCGGGCGGAGATCTTCCAGCGCCTCTGAGAGCTTGTGTTTGTGATGGCGATAGGTGTCGCACTCCAAGAAGTAGGGACCCTCTCCTCGCCGCAGCATGTCCACGGCCTCGCCGGCCGCTTCATAGACGCTCTCGACATCGTTGCCATGGACAGCTCGATTTGCGATGTGATAGGTCTCGGGTAATCTGATGATGGTTCTCGGGGCAAGCGAGTAAGCCGCCGCCGTGTTCACTCCGTAGTGGTTGTTCTCGCACACGAAGAGCAGCGGCAGCTTCCAGATGGCCGCCAGGTTGAGCGCCTCGTGGAGCTCACCCTCCTGACACGCTCCATCGCCGAAGAATACGGCGGCGACGTGTCCCTCTCCCTGCAGCTGGGCAGCCAGGGCGGCGCCGGTGGCGATGGGTAGGCCTGCTCCGACGATGCCGTCGGCGCCCAACATGCCGATGCTGAAATCGGCAATGTGCATCGAGCCGCCCTTGCCTTTGCAGTAGCCGGTCTTCTTGCCGTAGATCTCGGCCATCATCCTCTTGATATCCGCGCCCTTGGCGATGCAGTGGCCGTGTCCGCGGTGATTGCTGACGATGCGGTCCTCCTTCGTCAGGTGCGCGCACACTCCGGTGGCGATGGCTTCCTGTCCGATGTAGGAGTGAACGAAACCGACGACGTTGCCTGCGAAGAACTCCGTTGCCACTCGTTCCTCGAAGCGACGGATGGTCAACATGGTGGTATAGAGACTAATCAGCGTCTGCCTATCCAACGCCAAGGAAACCTCCTGTCAATGAGTCGGCTGTCCCGTTCTCTACCCGGACACCTCGCGGGAGAGCGGGGCGGTTTTCCAGTCTACCAGCTACGAGGCCACATGCAGCCGAGCGACACTGCCTGCCCACGCGGGGGAACGCGTTTGACCTTGTCGGGCTCGGGCACTAGACTCGGCTTGAATCGTCCTTCGGTCGGAAATGGGGAGACAAATGGATGCAGCCAAGCACATCATCGTGACCGGCGCGGCCGGTGGTATCGGCGCCAGTACAGTCGAGTGGCTGGTGCGCAGGGGCGTCAGCGTGATGGCTGTGGATCTCGACCAGAGCGGCCTTCGCGTCCTCAAGGAACGGATCGGAGATGGTGCGGGTGAGGTTGTCACCAGGGTCGCGGATGTCACGGAAGAGCAGCATATTGTCGATACCGTCGACGAGACCGTGCGCCGGTGGGGTCGCCTTGACGGCATCTTCAACAACGCAGGAATTGAGGGTCCGATTCTGCCCATTACCCGATACCCTGTGGAAGACTTCGACAGGGTGATGCGGGTAAACACTCGGAGCGTCTTTCTTGGCATGAAATACGCCATTCCTGCGCTGTTGAAAGCAGGGGGCGGCGTGATTCTCAACATGGCTTCGGTGGCCGGGCTGGTGGGTGCCGCTCAGCTATCGGGCTATATTTCCTCGAAGCATTCTGTGGTCGGCCTCACCAAAACGGTTGCGCTCGAGGTAGGGGACAAGAACATCCGGGTCAACGCAATCGCACCCGGCGGCGTCGACACCAGGATGATCTGGGCCATCGCCAAAGGTTACGCTCCGGCGGACGAGGAACTGCAGAAGAGCATGTGGAATTCGGCGGTGTCGGTCCGGCGATTGGGCACGCCTGATGAGATCGCGAATCTCGCGACATGGCTTCTCCTCGATGCCCCAGGATATATCAACGGGGACGTCTTCCCGATAGACGGAGGACAGTCCGCGGGTGCGACCCCAGAGCCTCTCGACCTTCCCTGACTGTGACGAGCGTGACCGGCCAGGAGGACTCCGCCTCGGCCATGAATGGAGCGGCTCGGGGAACGGGGGACCTGATCATCCGTCAACATCACGTGGCGGTGAGTTGTTCGGACTGGGATGAGATGAGATCGTTCTTTGTCGATCTGCTGGGTTTCAAGGTCCTGCGCGAAATGGAACGGCGCGACGAGGCTGAGCTCGCAGTCGTCACAGGTCTAGCCGGCGCTGCCTGCCGTTGGGCCATGATGGAGCTCGGTGAATTCCGGATCGAGCTCTTCAAGTGGCTCGAGCCGGAGGGTCAGGCTGTGCCGATCCGACAATGCGATTTCGGCTTCACCCACCTCTGTTTCCAAGTCGGCGACGCCGCGGAGATGCACCGCCGGATGATCGCCGCCGGCTACGAACCTGTCTCCGAGATCCAGTCCTTGCGTGGCGGACTGGTGAGGCCGTTCTACTGCCGCGGCCCCGAGGGTATCATGATCGAATTCGCGGAATATCCGCAGGAAGGATGATGCCGACGGGGGACGTCGGAGTCGGCGCCTATCATCCTCGAAACCGGGGAACCGGTGCTGACCATTGGAGGATACAAGAGCCGCGACCCATTCCCCACGGTCGTGGAGCTGAAGTCCATGGTCGCCGCCGGGGAGATCCTTTATGTCTTTCTGAGCGACCATGCCGGATCCACATCGGCCGCACGGGCCTCGGGGGAGTCTTCGACCGGTACTCGCGAAACGTTGCGGGTGCTCATCGAATGGATCACCGAGAACGGGACCCCCGTCGGCGCCGACCAATACAGCGGTTCCTCGGAGGGCACGCTCTATCTCCTCGGCAGCTGACTCGCCCCCGGGCTGGTAACATCAGGACGCGAATGCATGATGTCTGGGGGAAGATGTCTCACATGAATCTGTTGCAGGCGATCGGGAACACGCCTCTGGTAGAGCTCGTCAATCTCAACCCAAATCCCGGTGTCAGGGTGCTCTGCAAGCTCGAGGGGTGCAACCCTGGCGGGTCGGTCAAGGACCGGCCGGCTCTCTATATGATCACAAAAGCTGAAGAAACCGGCGCTCTCACCAAGAACAAGATCATCTTGGAGCCGACATCCGGCAACACGGGCATCGCTATAGCTATGATCGGCGCGGCGAAAGGCTACAAGGTCCAACTCTGCATGCCCGAGTGCGTGAGCACAGAGCGGCGGCTCATCCTCGAGGGACTGGGTTCGCAAGTCATTCCCACCCCGGCGAAGGACAGCATCGATGGGGCAATCCGCGAGGCTCTCGCTCTCCTTGAGGCCTTTCCTGGCAGGTACTTCATGCCCAACCAGTACGACAACGAGGCCAACGTTCTCGCCCACTTCGAGACCACCGGCCCCGAGATCTATCGCCAGACCGAAGGCTCCGTGGATTATCTGGTCGCGGGGATGGGCACCACGGGCACGCTGATGGGGACAGGTCGATACTTGAAATCAGTGAAACCATCTTTGAAGATCGTCGGCGTGGAGCCGGTCGCCGGACACACGATCCAGGGTATGAAGAACATGAGCGAGTCCTCCGTGCCCGGCATCTATCATCCCGAGGAACTGGATATCAAGGAAACGGTGAACGATGGGGAAGCCTTCGAAACCACGAAGCTCCTTGCCACGAGGGAAGGTATTTTTGTGGGCACGTCGGCCGGGGCGGCAGCCTATGTTGCCCTGCGGTTGGCAGCGAGGATCGCTCAGGGGACCATCGTGGTCATTCTCCCGGATAGAGGAGACCGCTATCTGAGTACCATGCAATTCAGGTCCGTGTGTGCCAAGTGCCCGCCGTGAGGCGGACTCGTGAAGCGTTCAGCGGCTATCATATGTGGGCGCGGCGACCCCGGTGGGACCGCGCCGAGGGGCCCGCAAGAATTCCGCGGAGGTAGTTGTCTTTGCAAGGTCATGTCCAGATCGACACGGAACGCTGCAAGGGATGCAGCTTCTGTATCAATCTCTGTCCAAAAAACAGTCTGTTCCTCTCCGAGACGTTGAACCTCAAGGGCTACTTTGTCGCGGCGTTTGAGGGCACCGACTGCACCGGTTGTGGTACCTGTGCGTTGATGTGTCCCGAAGTCGCCATTGAGGTGGAGCGGCTATGAGACGTCTCATGAGCGGCAATGCCGCCTTGGCTGAGGCCGCTGTCCTCTCCGGTTGCACCTGCTACTTCGGATATCCCATCACGCCGCAAAATGAACTCACCGAATACATGGCCAAGCGCATGGTCGAGTCCGGCGGGGTATTCATTCAGTCCGAGAGCGAAATCGCCGCGATCAATATGGTCCTTGGGGCTTCGGCGGCCGGCAGGCGGGCGATGACCTCTTCGAGCGGCCCGGGTATGAGCCTGAAGCAAGAAGGCATATCCTATTTGGTGGCTGATGAACTACCCGCGGTGGTGGTCAACATGGTGAGGGGTGGCCCCGGCATGGGGAACATCTCCCCGTCGCAATCGGATTACTTCCAGGCCACCCGCGGCGGGGGCCACGGCGACTACAAGACCATCGTCCTTGCTCCCGGGTCGGTCCAGGAACTGACTGAGGTCGTGCCTCTAGCCTTCGACCTCGCCGACAAGTATCGCAATCCCGTGATCATCCTCGGCGACGGAATGCTTGGCCAGATGATGGAGCCCGTTGATTTCGACAATCTCGTATGCCCCCCAGACTATGAGAAGGACTACATTCTCACAGGGGCACAGGATAGGCCGGCAAGAGACATTCACTCCTTGATCTTCGATGCAAAACTGCAGGAAGAACATAACTGGAAGCTCTTCCGCAAGTTCCAACTCATCGAGCAAAACGAAGTCCGCTACGAGACGTACCTGACGGAAGACGCGGAGATGGTCGTGGTCGCCTACGGCATCGGAGCGCGGGTCGCCAGGGGAGCCATCAAGAGACTGCGTCAGGAGAACCTGAAGGTCGGCATGATAAGGCCTATCACTCTCTGGCCCTTCCCCGTCAAGGCCATCAGGGAGATGGCGAAAACGGTGAGTGACTTCTTTGTGTTTGAAATGAGCGCCGGCCAGATGGTGGAAGATGTCCGATTGGCGCTCGAAGGAAGAGGACAGGTCCACTTCTACGGGAGACCGGGGGGCGTGGTCCCGATGCCCGTGGAACTCTACAGGATTATTTCACGGCACTGCCAAGCACAGGCGGCTGGCAAGAGGAAGAAGCGATGAAGACAGTCTATAAGCGCCCCAAGTTGCTGAAGCCGGCGCATTTCCACTACTGCCCCGGGTGCGGACACGGCATCATCAATCGGCTGCTCATGGAGGTCCTCGAAGAGATGGATCTCCAAGGCAGAGCCATTTGCGTCGCCCCGGCCGGGTGCGGCATGCTTCTCTACAATTACTTCGAAATCGACGTCCTTGAGTCGGCTCACGGTCGCGGCGCAGCGGTGGCGACGGGGATCAAGCGGGCAAGGCCCGACAATCTGGTCTTCAGTTACCAGGGCGACGGCGATCTCGCCGCCATCGGCACTGCCGAGGGATTCCATGCCGCCAACCGGGGCGAGAATATCACCGTGATCTTCGTAAACAACGGTGTCTACGGCATGACCGGCGGCCAGATGGCGCCGACGACACTGCTCGATCAGGTGACGACCACCACGCCGGTGGGGCGGGACTCGGCTATCGCGGGCCATCCTGTGAGGATCTGCGAGGTCTTCTCCATGCTTGACGGTACCTCCTATCTCGAACGGGTGGCTGTCAACAAACCGGCGGCCGTCGTTAAGGCCAAGAAAGCGATAACCAAGGCCTTCCAACGGCAACTCGACGGATGTGGTTTCTCCTTGGTCGAAATACTGTCACCATGCCCCACCACCTGGAAGATGGCGCCTCTAGAGGCCTGCAAGTGGATCGACGAGGTCATGGCGAAGCAGTTCCCGTTGGGCGTGGTCAAGGAAGTGTCATGCTCGTAAGAACCATCATATCCGGCTTTGGGGGGCAGGGCGTTCTCTCCATGGGCTCGACGCTGGCTAATGCCGCGATGCTTGAAGGGAAGCACGTCACCTATCTGCCCGCCTACGGCGTAGAGGTTCGGGGCGGCACCGCCAACTGCACCGTGGTTGTCTCGGATGAAGAGATAGCTTCTCCGGTTGCTTCTGAACCGGAATTCCTCGTGGCGATGAACCAGCCCTCGTTCATGAGATTCCAGAGCATTCTTCAGGCAGGCGGGCTTCTATGTGTCAATTCTTCTCTGGTGAACACGGAGTCCGCGAGGAGTGACATCGAGATCCTGGCGATTCCCACGAGTGAATTGGCTGAGAAGCTCGGAACCATGAAAGTCGCCAACATGGTGATGCTCGGTGCCCTCGTGAGGGCGAGCAACATGATTACGTATGAAGCGATGCTAAAGAACCTTAACGAAATATTGGGTGAGGGCAGGTCCAAGCTCATTAAGCTGAATCGCGCGGCCCTCGCCTTGGGGTACACCTACTTGGAGGAGTCGGCATGGTCATCAAACAGCTGTCCGTGAGCCTCGACAACGTGCCGGGAAGCCTCTCCACAATCAGCGAGAGCCTGGGCCGAGAGGGAGTCAACATAAGGGCCATTTCCGTGGCCGACACCTCCGATATCAGCACGGTCCGTTTCGTTGTCGACGATCCCGAGAAAGCGAAGAACATACTCGCGAGCGGCGGCCATCCTCCCAGAGAGACCGATGTGCTGGCGGTCGAGACGCCAGACCATCCTGGAGGCATGAATGCCGTGCTCAAACCGTTGAAGGCTGCTGGGATCAATGTGCACTACCTCTATCCACACCTGGGCAGGATCAACAACAATGCCATCGTCATCCTCGGTGTGGACAAGACCGAAGAGGCCCAGAAGGTCTTGGCGGCGAACTGGGTGAAGACTCTCGGGCGCGAGGTCTACAACATCTAGCACTTACGCGAGCCTTACGGCGCCCTCCCTATGATGGTTGACGAGTGCCCGATTCTCGGGGAGGTTCAATGCCAGGTTGGATGGTTGGTCGCCGAATGTTCGGCCGCTCCCGTTCTTTCGCGCGTGGGCTCATTGCCGTCGCGGTGTTGATATCGGGCGCCTCCGTTCTGACCGGGTGCCAATCGGCGGCAGGCGCCGAGACGAGTCAGAGTTCAGCCGCTGGATCGTCTACGACGACCTCGAAACCGGCAGAAGAGGGCTCGATATTCGACAGCTCGCGTGTTCACCAGATCACGGTCTGGTTCGTTCAGGAAGACTACGACGCGATGATCGAGGCTTACGAGAGCAGCGGCGAGAAGACCTGGATTGCGGCGACCGTCGATATCGACGGCAAGATCTACACAGAAGTGGGTATGCGGCTCAAGGGAAACTCGTCCATCATGGGGATCCGCGATGCAGCCCGCTCCAAAGGTCCGAGTGCTGGCGCTTCAGCCGAGGAACCGGAGGGATTGCCGTGGCTTCTTCGACTCGACGAGTACATCGAGGGACAAAACCATGGCGGGATCTTTGATCTCGTGGTGCGCTCAAATACCTCCGAGACGTCACTCAATGAGGCGGTGGCGCTGGATTTGTTGGACATGGCGGGTCTCGCCTCGCAGAGCGCCGTTGCCGTCAGATTCAGCGTCAACGGGAGTGATGCCGTTCTCCGGCTGGTTACGGAACATCCCGACGACATGTGGATGGATGAGAACTTCGGCGATGACGGAGCCCTTTTCAAGGCAGAAAGCACCGGTGACTACACGTACCGGGGGGCCGACCCGGAGCTGTACGAGGAAGTGTTCGACCAGGAGGCGGGCAAGGCGAATGCCGACCTTTCGCCCCTCATCGATTTCCTCGAATTCATCAATAACGCGGACGATGCCACCTTCAATGCCGAACTTGCCGATTGGCTCGATTTAGACTCGTTTGCCACGTACCTGGCCATGGAGGAACTGGTTGGCAATTTCGACGACATCGACGGTCCCGGGAATAACTCGTACCTCTACTACGATCCCAGGACCAGAGGCTTCACGATAGTGCCCTGGGACCACAACCTCGCCTTTGGCGGTCTCGGCGCTGGCGACAACCGTGGTGCCGAACCTGCGCGCCAGGCCCCGGGAGGCACACAGCGTCCTGCCGGCGCCGGCGTCGCGCCGGTTCGACCGCGGCAGGGCCAGGGGGGTGACAGTGCGGGCCTTAAGGCGGGTGGTCCGGGCAAGTCCAACATCCTCGTGGAAAGGTTCCACGCCAATCCGCTGTTCGAAGAGCTCTATACCGTCCGACTGACCCAACTGGAAGACCAACTCTATAAGAGCGGGGCCGCTGCCGAGGTTCTTACCAAGTGGGTGACGCTTCTCGAGACGCAGGCTTCCGACTTGGTGGACCCGGCGACGGTGCAGAGCGAAGCAACTGCCATAGCGAGGTACTTCACGGCTCCTGACCGGGAAGTCGGTTCCTAGACCGTCGAGAGGATCCGCCTCGCCAAACGGTAGGCTTTGCGACAGGCCCGAGCATGTAGCCGCCAGGTAGATATGATGAGCCCGCCCACCAACCCCCTCGTTAGGCCGTGGAATTCGAAGATGACAAACATCGCCGTCTCTTGTCCGGCGTTGTGCATTCCATGCGGCTCCTCAGCCGCATAGTGCAGTATTCCGTTGGTCCCGATGTTTCCCCCGAGGGTTTCCAGTTCCCCCTGCATGATGATGCCGACAACTTCGTATTGATCGACATGAAGCTCCTGGCCCTTGCCGGGTGCCACTAGGGTGGTGTGGCAGCGCAGGCGTCTCAGATATCGGGTCGGTTGCTTGAACACGAGGCGCGAAGCGAATCCTTCGCCTGCCTCTGGATCGAATTTGATGTCAAACACGCCGAATCGCTTGACTGCTGAGAAATGGGTCTTCTGCCGATTGAACCACCTCATCACCAGATAGTTGGCAGGGTCCTCACTCGTGGTCTCCACGGTGTGAACACAGAATGAGGGGTAGTACACGAACTGGCGCGGACGAAGACGAATGCGCCTCTCTCCCTCAGGGGCGGCAGCATCCGGAAGCACGACGTCGATCTCGCCCAGAAGCAGGAGCAGGATTTCTTCCTCCCTGTGGCTATGGGCGGGGTGAGGACGAGTCCCGAAGGTCTGCGCGGTCACGTGACAAGAAAGATGCTCAACGCCCAGCGTTGAGCCCTTGAAGACCGGGTGAGACTTCCAGCCCGTCTCTCGGTCACAAGGCAAGGGGACAGTCAGCGAATGCAGTCCGCTGTGCAACCGAGCGGTCGAAGTGCGCTCGGATCTCATGGTCGAACGGTCCGGTAGGCGAATCTCGCGGCTCGATAAGCCGGCGATGGCTCGACTCGGTTTCTCGGGAGCCATTTGCCTTCGGCCCTCCTATCAAGATAAAGGCTGCAGGTTGCACACGGGACGTCTTCCCTAGCGGGCCGCCTGCCCAGGAGCATCTCTCTCGCGTACCTGATTCTCTCCGTGTTCACAGCGGCCTCGAGGCCATCGGAGAATGCATTGCCGCCGAATTCTCCCCAGAAATTGCGGGTGCAGCCCAGGACAGTCCCGTCCCAATTGATCTGAGGCTCTGTCCACAGCCGAATGCAGTTGGCCGCGTCATAGTCCTCTCCAAAACGCCGTCTGTATTCCTCGCGGGTTGCGGCTCCCCTCTCCTTGCGGAGCATCTCGTCGTCCGTTACCGGCGAAAATGCCGGGTCCCAGTTCAGCTTCAGGCGGAACTCCATGTTCAGCTCCGCAGCCATGTGCTTCGCCAGGTCCAACTCGTGCTCGTTGTGGCCGAAAGCTATGAACTGCCATCGCAGCCGCGGCAGAGTTGAACGATACCTTTCCTTGTAGTTGTTGATCGCTCTGATGTTGGCCAGTACTGTCGGCAGGCTCCCGCGCACGCGGTACTTCTGATAGGTCTCATCGGTCGCGCCGTCTATCGAGCACGTGAGGCTCTCGAATCTGTATTTCACCAGACCTTCGAGGACCTCTTCTTTCACGGTGTTCAGGTTCGCTCCGTCGCTAGCCTTCAGGGCAACGCCGTGCTCGAAAGCACATCGGAGGATCTCCAGCAGCTCGGGATTGAGGAAGATCTCACCGTAGTTGGCAAGTTCGACCCGAGTGAGTCGCGGGTTGTCTTGAAGGAGTCTCTGGAAGTCGGCGAGTCTCAGGAATCCGCTACCGATCACGGCAGGGACTTGACCGCTGTGAATCGGGCACAGGGGACACTTGAGCTGGCACGCGGACGAAGCATCGATTCTGATACTGGTGGGCCGGACGACTTTCATGCCGATCCTCCCTGGGGTTCCTCCATCAACGCAAGACCGCCTCGAACGCGGCCACCAGTGCCTCTGCCTCTTCCTCCAGAGTGAAACGCCCTTCGATGCTCGCGCTTGCGTTTCTCGCCATGTAATCGAGCAATCCCGCGTCGCGCGCTAGACGCCCCAAGGCCGAGGCAAGCTCGGAAACGTTCCCCGGAGAAAACAAGAAGCCATTCGTCCCATCCGAGATCAACTCGGGGGTGCCTCCGCTCCGCGTTCCAACCACCGGCCGGCCGCACTTGAGCGCTTCAAGCGTGACCCGTCCGAACGCTTCGCTGGCGGAGCACATCAAGACGACGTTTGCCCGAGCGTACTCGGTTTCCGGTGTTGCTGTGGGGCCGGCAATCTCCATGTTGCCGGCGCATCCAAGTCGTGCCGCGAGTCGCTCGAGCTCCAGCTTGTACTCAGTTTGGATTGGACCGACCAGTCGCAAAAACACGGGAATCCCCTCGCGGTTGAGAATGCCCACGGCCTCGATGGCCTGCGACACTCCCTTGGCGGGAGTCAGCCTGCCCAGGAGCAGGGCGCGGAGGCCGGTAGGGTTCAGTGCATTCCGACCGGCTACGGGGGTGCGGACTCCTTGATAGACGAGCCGTATCTTGCCTCTCTGGATGGGCGGAGAATAGTAATTCTGAACTGCCCCCGAGTTTGCGACCACGAGCTTCGACAGCGAACCGATCAGCCTCTGGCTGACTGCCTCGCCCAGGACGTAGCTCAAGCCGTGATCTTTGGTCACGAATTCATGAATCCACCAGATGTGAGGAACCGCGGCCAGTGCACACGCGAACGCTGGTGCCGGGGTCACGGCGGTATTGGTCACCACCACATCCGGGCGCTCCGCTCGCAGCCACCGCAGCCACGGCGCGGCTGCTCGGGCCGTCGCTGTCACCGCACGACCCCGTCGCAACGAATCCAGCAAGAGCGCTCCGGTACTCGGACGAGAATCATCGGGGCCGACCGGCCTCCAGGTCCACCAAGGGGCAGGAAGCTCCACGGTGACAATGGAGCCCGCCCTCAGAGCGGCCGACAAAGACCCGGCCGCCGGCACGGTCACCACCGGGTCCACTCGCCCGTCCTGTCTGAGCGCGACGGCGATGTCGAGAAGGCTCCGCTCCGCTCCGCCCGTCATCGAGGATGAGTGACTGGCGAACGCCACCTTCAGCCTACGGCCGGCGATCAAGGCTGACACTCCTCGTTTCGGTCTCACTGTATGGCCTCGCGGCCAGTGCGAGCCGCGGCGGGTGGCGCTGGCGTCTCCTCGTCATACCGAAGCCGTTTCCAGGCCGCGAAGTCCTCATTCTGGTTCTTGATCTTCGTCCACCACCACCGGTTCTCGCGGTACCACCGGATCGTACTCCGGAGCCCGCGGTCGAAATCCACCCTTGGTCTCCAGCCCATGGCGCCGAGCTTGCCGCAACTCAG
>ENA-OSEO01004042-OSEO01004042.1-sediment-metagenome-genome-assembly--contig:-NODE-4042-length-16060-cov-3.298442_pt1 | contig 16060 bp, 11 predicted proteins | sample MGYA00237883_ERZ534232 | MGnify/ENA metagenome assembly ERZ534232 | reverse complement strand
AAGCCTGCTCTCCGCTTGCGGGCGGTTTGCAGCCTGCGTTGTACAAAAATCGGCCTACGCCTGTCGGTCCGGATGAGCAGCGGCCTGCCACTCAGCATAGGCTGCACGCAGCCGCCATGCCGAAGTGGCATCGCGCAGGCCCAGGGCGTACCCCACCTCAGCAGGGTCCGCGCCTGCGTCGAACAGTGCGGCGGTGTAGCCGTTGCGCAGCGTCTGTGGCGACAGCCTTTCGCTGCGGTGCAGCAACGCGGGCAGCGCGGCGAGCCAAGCCTCAACGCGCCGGTAAATAGACGCCGCGTGCAATAGCCGTCCGCCGGCGTCGGCAACGAACACGCGCTCGCCCGGCACCTCTGCGTGGGCGCGCACCGCAAGCCACGCGGCCAGTGCAGGACGCGCGGCCTCAAGCACGGGCGCTTGGTACGACGGGCCGCGCGAGCGCTCGACGGTGATCGTCTCCAGCGACTCATCCACTTGGCGCAGCAGTAACGATTGCACCTGCGCGACCTTCAGCCCCGCGCCATGGCACACGGCGACAAGTGCGCGGTCGCGCGCCAGCTTGAACGCGCTGGCGTTGGCCGCAGCCTCGCCGGCCGCCATTATCTGCTTTTGGAGTGCAGGGGAAAAGGAGTTCCACTTGTCCGTGTTGATGGCATAGATGAAAGGCACACCCACCCAAAGCTCCCGGCAGGTGTAGACGTTTTTGGCCACCTCGTCCAGTTTTGTCCTGTGCTCGCCATCCAGGTTGGTGTAGACGCCTTCGATGCTCCCGGTCTGCAGGGCCATGTAGACATCGTCCCACGGAACCGAAACCGGCGCGGCCCCTGCGCTTTCCAGAAAGCGCAACGCCCATTTGTCGCCGGCGCGCCATTTGTCCCCCTTGATGTCGTCAATGCTCTTGAGGGGTTTCTTCCCGCAGAAAGCCCCGGGCAATCCGGCGGTAAACAGCAGGGTCTTCTGGTTGACTTTTTTCAGCTCACCGGAAAATGAAGGAATTTCCTCGTATACCTTCCGGTAGAACCATGCCATGGTTTCAAATTTGCTGGGGCCTCGGGGGAAAAGCTTGAAGATGCTGTAGGAGACCAACTGACCGGGATAATGGCCGGGATAGACAAACCCCATATCGGTGACCCCGTCGCCGATCCCTTTGAGGATCTCTTTGGAACCCATCAATGCGCCACCCCAGAAATCCTGAATTTTCAATTGCCCGCCGGTCTGTTTGACGACTTCCTGAAGAAAGACGTTTTTGACGAATTCGGTCCGCATCCCCCCCGGCGAATCGTGATCGCTATATTTGAGGGCGATGGTTTTGCCATGGGACAGCGATACGAAGCTCACCAGGAACAGGACCGGTAAAACAGCGCCGAAAATTTTCCGTGATGTATTCCCGAACATATGTCACCTCCCGAATGTGTTGTCGTTTGTCATCAGCCGAAATGAAAGGTCTCTGCCGTTTGGCCGTTGATGTAACCGCTTATTTGAACCCGTATAAACCGCTTCCGATCACCTCCTTTGCTTTTGGAACGTAAAAAAGAAAACCCTGCGCATCGCTTTGCTGATGGAACCGGGCCTTGGAGACGTGAAACCGCGCCGGGAAAACCTGCGCCGCCTGCACCTCCGCTCCGCTGTCGGAGAGGGGGCAAAAGGAAACTTCCGATGACTGGGGTCAGCATCCGGTATGCCCGGATATGGCGCGTGCCCGGTGTGCATCCATATTCGATAAATCCCGATTCAATGTCAAGTGTTTTGATCCGAAAGGATCCGGACAGGATCTGAGCGATTCCCTTTCTTGACAGCCCCGGAGCATGCTGTTAAAGATCGTCAAGGAACCCCGGCAGACGCCTTTGCCGCATCCAATCCGTTTCATGGTGGACAACCGGTCATGAAAACAAAAATCGTCTACGGAAAATTTGTCGTCCGGGATGCCGAAACGGTCATCCCTTCCGGCGCGCTGTATATAGAAGACGGCACCATCATCGACATCGGAACCCATGCGGAAATCTCAAAGGCGTACAGCGCCGATGAGACCATCGGTTCGGTCGATCACCTGGTGATTCCCGGGCTGGTCAACGCCCACGGCCACGGCAAGGGGATCACCGACTTTCAGCGGGGAGCCCTCGACGATACGCTGGAAACCTGGAAATTTCGAATCTACCCGCCGGTGGACCTGCCCCTGGATACCCTGTGGACCGCGATCCAGCTTCTGGAGTCCGGTGTCACCACCACCATGCACAACCATAACCTGGCGGATCCGGACGACCCCGAAAGGGAGTTTGCCGCGGTCATCGAGGCCTACCGCAAGGGGGGCGTGCGGCTGGCGTTTGCGCCCACACTCGCCAATCGGAATCCTTTCGTCTACGGGGACAACGACGCCTTTGTCCGAAGCCTTCCGGCCGAGCTCCGGCAGCTGTGCGAAGGGATGGTCCGCCGGTCCCAAAAATTCGGGGAGAAGCAATATTTCGCTGCGGTGGACCACCTCACCGCGCAGTATCGATCGGACTTTACCGAAATTTTTCACGGCCCCCTCGCTCCCCAGTGGGTTTCCACCGATGCGCTTCGGGAAATCAAGCGGCGTGCCGACACCCAAGGGCTTCGAATCCACATCCACACCCAGCAGACCCGGCTGCAGCGGCTCTATGGGCTGAAAACCTTCGGGAAAACCCTGATCGCCCATCTTCACGATCTCGGGTTTCTGGGGGGCAACGTGACCTGCGGGCATTGCGTGTGGGTATCCGAAGACGACATCGCCATTCTGGCGCATACCGGCACCTCGGTAACCCACCACCCCAGCTGCAACCTTCGGGTCCGCAACGGCATCGCACCGGTTTTTTCGCTGCTGGAAAAAGGGGTCACCGTCGGCATCGGCATGGACGACAAGGAGTTTTCCGACCGCAAAGACTTCATCGAAGAAATGCGGATGGCCTCCAAGCTCCACCGCCTGCCCTCCCACCGCCTGGATTCCCCGCATCTGACCCCCCGAGACTGCTTCCGGATGGGCACCCAATCCGGCGCCGAAGTTCTGGGGTTTTCGGGCCGGATCGGATCCCTGATCCCCGGCAAAAAAGCCGATGTCGTCCTGGTCAACCTGCAGCGGCTGTGCGAGCCCTTCTGTTCTCCCCACCACGATGCCGTCGATCTGCTGATCCACCGGGGCCGGGCACTGGATGTGGACACGGTGTTGGTCGACGGCGAGGTGCTGCTCAAGGACCGGCAGCTCACCCGATGGGATCGGCAGGAAGTGATCGCAAAGCTCCGCGAAACCTTGCCCAAGGCCTACGGGGCTGTCTTTGCGGAAGCAAACCGGCTCTTCCCGGCCCTTCGGGAAAGGATTGCATCCCATTTTGAGCCCTGGTACAAGGAACTGGACAGGCTTGAAAAAAAGCCCTTTTATCTGATGAACAACCGGATATGATATCTGAAAGGAGTTTTCCATGACTGCCAAGCTGGACCTTCTGATCAAGGGAAATTTGATACTGCCCGACGGTGTCGCCCAAAACGCGGCGGTCGGGGTTCAAAACGGTGTGATCGTGGGCCTGTACGGTGCCGGGGATGCGCCGGAGGCTGCGGAAATCGTCGATGCCGCCGGAAAATGGGTTTTCCCCGGCATGGTGGACGCCCATGTCCATTGCCACAGCCACCTGGAAGAGACCTTCGACCATGCCTCCCCGGCAGCCGCGGCCGGGGGAGTGACCACCATTATCGAGATGCCCTACGATAAGATGGGCAAGGTTTCGACCGTCGATCTTTTCAAGAAAAAAATCGAATTGGTCCAAACCCGCTCCTGTGTGGACGTGGCCCTGCTGGCGACCATTGAAAAAGAAGGCCGCCTGGAGAACGTTCCCCCCCTGGTGGAGGCGGGCGCCGTCGGCTTCAAGCTCTCCCTTGCCGAGGCCGACCCGGTCCGTTTCCCGCGAATCGAAGACGATGTGCTCTATGAGGCCCTCCGGGTGATCGGATCCTACGGTCTTGCGGTGGGCTTTCATGCGGAAAACGATTCCATCATCAATCATCTCATCGACACGTTCAGGAGGGAAGGCAAAACCAAACCCAAAGCCCATTGCGATTCCCGGCCGCCGATAACCGAAACGCTCTCGGTTCTCAAGTTGCTGGAAATGGCCTATTGGATCGACGTTCCGCTTCACCTCTACCACATCTCGCACCCCCGCAGCCTCCGCCTGGTGGAACAATTCCAATCCGAGGGGGTTGATGTCACGGCCGAGACCTGCCCGCATTACCTCATATTGAACGAAGAAGACATGGACCGGCTCAAGGCCGGGGCCAAGATCAATCCGCCCCTCCGTTCCAAGGAGGACGTCGAAGAAATGTGGGAGCTGCTCCGGTGCGGCTATATCGACATGGTCACCTCCGACCATGCCCCCTGGCTCCGGGATCAAAAACAGGCCGCGAATATCTTCGACAACCCGTCCGGGGCACCCGGTGTCGAAACCATTTTTACCTTGATGTTCAGTGAAGGGGTCGTCAAACGGGATATCCCTCCGGCCCTGTTGGCCCAGGTGCTGTGCGAAGCGCCGGCACGGCGGTTCAAGCTGTTTCCGAAAAAAGGGCGGATCGGACTGGGGGCCGATGCGGATCTGGTCATCATCGATCCCGCGGTACGCTGGACCCTTTCCGCTGCAAAGATGCGATCCCGGGCGGGCTGGAGCCCGTTTGACGGAATGACCGTCGACGGGAAAATCCTTCGAACGATTCTTCGCGGCAAGACCATTTATGACGGTGAAAACGTAACGGCAGCGCCGGAATACGGGCAATTCGTTCCGGCGATCCACGGGGAGGACAAATGAAAATGGATAAAAACCCATCCGGATCGGTGCCCCGCATCAATAAGGACCGGCTGTGGGGGGATCTTCAGGCGGTGGGAAAGATCGGCTTTCAGGAAGGTCGGGGGGTAACCCGGCCCGCGCTGTCCGATGCCGATATCGCCGCCAAAAACTGGTTTATCCAGCGGCTGGAGGATGCCGGGCTGGAAATTCGGATCGATGCCGCAACCAACGTGATCGGAACCCTGCGCAGCCCGATGGCGCGGCCGGCGAAAATATTCGTTATCGGCTCCCATCTGGACACGGTCCCCCAGGGGGGAATGTTCGACGGCGCGCTGGGGGTCGTCGCGGCCCTCGAGTGCGCCCGGACGATAAAAGAAAACGGCATCGAACTGCCCTGGGATCTTGAGGTGATCAATTTCTGCGACGAGGAGGCCGCCTCCAACGCGGGCACCGTGGGCAGCCGCGCCATGATCGGAAAGCTCACGGAAGGGGAAATTTTCAAATCCAGGGCCAAGGGACTTGCCAGCTTTGCGGAGAAAATGCCGGCAATGAAGAAAGACCCGAGCCGGATCGCCGAAGCGGTGCGCGACCCGAAGATCTTCCGCGCCGTGCTGGAGATTCACATCGAACAGGGTAACCGGCTGGAAACCGAAGGCATCCGGATCGGTGCGGTCACCGGGATCGTGGGAATCTACCGCTACATCGTCACCGTCAAGGGAGCGCCCGGACACGCCGGAACCACCCCCATGCACCTGCGGGACGACGCGCTGGTCAAAGCGGCCCCCGTCTTTACCCTGCTGCCCCGGTGGATCTCCGAACAGAGCCGGGAGATGGTCGGCACCATCGGCCAGGTGACGCTGGAGCCGGGAGCAACCAACGTGATTCCCGGCGAATGCGAGTTTGTCGTGGAACTGCGCTCCATGAAGATCGAGGATATGACAGCCGTTCGGGAACGGCTCGAAGGCTGGGTTCGGTCCGTTTCCGGGGCGTCCATCCGGACGATCCTGGAAAAAGGAAGTGTGTCCCTGGCCGAGCCGATAATCGACACCATCGCGCGCACCGCGGGTGCCGAGGGCCTGACATGCATCCGGATGCCCAGCGGCGCGGGCCACGACACCCAGAGTTTCGCCCCCTACGTGCCCTGCGGACTGATCTTTGTCCCGTGCAAAAACGGCAAAAGCCACTGCCCGGAGGAATGGATCGAACCGGAGCAGGCCGCAGACGGGTGCCAGGTGATGCTGGGAACCCTCCTGGAGCTGGCAAAACAGGCCTGATGATAAAAGGGTCGAATCCTCGACCCCTTGAACCCTCGGGATCTATGCAACGCTTTTGGAGAGGATCCCGGGGGTTTAGATACCCGGATGGTTGCTTTTCAGGGGTTTGTCCTGTTTTCGATTTCTTCCACGCATCGCAGCGCGCTCTTGGTCGCACTGCCGATGCCCGAGCCGGTCAGGTAGGTTGCATCCCCCGCCAGGTAGAGGCCGGGGATCGTGGGTACGTGAAACCCCGGCCGGTTCGGGCCGGTGAGGCCGAGCTGGGCCAGGGGAAGGATCGTGGGGTAGATAAGCTTCTGGATCCAGTCGATTCGGCGATCGAAATCGGGCCAAATTTCTCGTGACATACCGATGAGCTGTTCCTGCCGCTGGGCCGCAAGGTCCGCCCTGCCATAGGGCATGGGCCCGTGGGAGTCGATGATCAGCAAATGCCGGCCCGGGGGGGCCAGCGCGGGGTCCGCATAGGTGGGAATGGTCACGATGCCGTGCCAATCCATGCCGGGACGATCCACGGTCCATTGAAAAAACTGCCCGGAAAATCCTTCCATCAGTCCGGCCTGTGCCCCCACGATGATGCCGTTGTAGTAGTAATCGGCGGAGCGGATCTTTTCCAGCTTGGATGCCATTTCCCCGGAGATTTTGTCTTTGGGCAAAAACCGGGGCAGGCTGACCAGTGGGGCGGTATAGACCACCGTCGGGGCGTAAAATTCCATATCGGCGATGTAGGACGGGCGGGATATCCTGGCCGTTACCCCCACCGCCCGGTCGTTTGCCAGCAGCAGCCTGCCTGCCCGGATACCGGTGAGGACCTCCCCCCGATTGCTCAGGATCACCCGTTCCAGACAGTCGGGCAGCGCCTTGATGCCGCCCCGGGCCGGGTAGCAGATGGTGGTTTCGGAGGTCACCGCATCGTTTAACGTTTCAAGAAAGGCCCCTGCGGACACCTGATCCATCGGTTGTCCGGAAAATCCGGTGATTTTCTTGAAAAACTCGAGCAGCCCGGGATTGCCGAACCGCTCCATGATCCAGGACTGGGCCGAGATCCCATGATAGGCATCGATGTCGCTGCGGTCCATGGCGGAGACGGCCCGGACCAGGCCCTTGAAATCCTCGTAGAGCTTTTGACCGAATCTTTCCGAAGACGTGGCCCGCATGTAGGCCCGGGTGTCCAGGTCGAAATGCATCAGTGCGGGTTTGATGGGCACCAGTTCCAGATCGGCCCCGGTTTCAGCCAGCAGTTTTCCGATGCCGCTGGAACTGAGGCTGGCAACGGCGTGCAGGCCGATGTCCACCAGATACCCCCTGAATTCAAAAGAGGTCGACCGCCCCCCCAGGATCGGCTCCTTTTCCAGCAGCAGGACGGTATACCCTTTTTTGGCGAGCAGGGACGCCACGCCCAGCCCTGCAATCCCCGCTCCCACCACGATGGCATCATAGGTCTTCATTTTTTTCATCCCCCACGGCGTTCCGCCCGCCGCGCAGCTTCAGGTTTTGCTCAATCGATCCCAGGCGTTTCCCGCACCCTCCGCCTTGAGCTTGACCTTCTGGATCTTCAAGGCGCTGCTGGCCAGCGGAAATTCCTCCACGTAGGCGATGTACCGGGGGATCATGAAGCGGGGCAGGTGTTCGGTGCAATGGCTGCAAATGGCTTGCGGATCCTCCCCGGCCCCGGGCTGGAGCTTGATGTACAGCTTGATCTCTTCCTCACCGAGGTCCGAAGGAACCCCCACCGCCGCACATTCCGCCACGGTGGGATACCGGCGGACACAGGCTTCCAGTTTGTCCACGGGAATGAACTCCCCCTTTACCCGGATGCTCTCCTCTGTACGCCCCACAAAGTGCAGCCCGCCCCCCGCATCGAGATATCCCATATCCCCGGAATGAAACCAGAAATTTCGGCACGCAGACGCGGTTTTCTCCGGCATGTTGTAGTAGCCCGAAAAGATGGTGTGTGCGGTCTTGTCCCGGATGACGATCTCTCCCACCGTACCGGGCGCCACGGCTTCATCGTTTTCATCCCATATCTGCACTTCAACGTCGTCCCGGGGTCTTCCTGAAAACCGGGAATCGTGCTCGGCATCCGGACCGAAGGGGCTCATGGTGCAAAACCCGCCCGCCTCGGTGGACCCGTACATGGACAGACCCAGCGACAATCCGAAGCGCTTGAGAAAAGGGACGGCGCCCTCGCCCACCAGAAACATCCCGGCCCTTGCCGGATGATCGGTGTCATCGGGCCGGAGCGGCTGCTTGAGCAGCAGGTTCATGGGGGTGATGTGCAATGTCAGCACCGTGGCATCGTATTTTCTGACCCAGTGCCAGTATTGCGATGCGCTGAACCGGCTCTCGATGATCGCCACGGCATCGGCCATCAGCGCCGAAAAGGTACCGATATAGACGTTGCCGTGATAATTGGGCAGGCATGAAAGAAAGCGGTCTTCCGGGGTGGCCTGAAACAGCCGGGAAATCCGCCGGGTCATGGAAAGGATATACCGGTGGCTGGTCACACAGGGTTTGGGAAGCCCGGTGGTTCCGGAGGTAAATATAAACTGCAAGGGGGTCCGGGGGGGCAGATCGACCTGGGGGGGGTCGGATGGAGAACCGCTCAGCAGCTGCCGGTAGTCGATCATTCCCGGAGGCACGGGACACTCCCGGCCCGAGTCATCGACCAGGATCTGGGGGGATAGCTGCGGAAAGCAATCTCGAACCTTCTCGTAGACGGGCAGCAGGCTTGCAGATACCATCACCGCCTTGAGATCGGTGACCCGAAAGGCGTGCTGCAGCAACTCCGCGGTGTACTGGGTGTTGACAAACACATTGGCCGCACCCAGTTTGGCGATTGCGAAATAGAGCACGAGCCACTCAAGGCAGTTGGGCATAAAGCCGCCCACCCGATCCCCGTATCCCACCCCGAGTTCCGAAAGGGAGTTGGCCACCCGGTTGACCAACCGGTCGAATTCTTTGAAGGTAAAGGCCTGATCCTGGAATACGAAACTGGTCTTATCCGGAATTCTGGATACTTTCTCCTCCCAAAAGGACCTCACGTTCATGGATCCCATCCTCCCATAGACATTTAAGCCCCGTCTATACCCCACCCGGGGGCATCCTGTAAATATGCCCCGCCAGAATTGACCTGTTGAATTTGATCCATAAGGGGTTGATCGATCCGTGATTCATGGTATGATCCAGCCAAAGTTTTAAATAGATAACCTTTCTTTGAGCCTTTGTGTCTTTGTGGCCACACTATTAGGAGGAGCAACCTATCCATGCGAATAATGGTCATTAACCCCAATACCTCCCAAAGCATGACCGATCACATCCGAAACGCCCTCATGAAGGTCAAACGCGCCGACACCGAGCTGACCGTGGTCTGCCCGGACAGGGGCCCGGAAACCATCGAATCGGCCTACGATGAGGCCCACGCAGCCCCCCCCACCCTCGAGCTGGTGGGAAAGGCTAACCGGGAAGGCTATGACGCGGTGGTCATCGCCTGTTTTTCGGATCCGGGGCTGCATGCCGCAAGAGAGATCTCCCGCATTCCCGTCATCGGCATCGAGGAGTCGAGCCTGCACGTGGCGGCCATGCTCGGGGCCCGGTTTTCGATCATGACCCCCCGGCGCGCCAGAATCCCCGCCAAGCAGGAAGAGGTCCATCTGCGGGGGATGAGCCATTTCCTGGCCTCGGTCCGAAGCCTGGATCTGACGGTGGCGGAAACCGATTCGGACCCGGAAAAGACCCAGCAGCGGGTTTTTGAAGTGGCCTCCCGGGCGGTGGCGGAAGACGGCGCCGAAGTCATCATCCTGGGCTGCGCCGGGATGGCCGGCTACGCGCCGGAGCTCGAAAAAAAGCTGAACATCAAGGTGATCGACCCCTCCGCCGTGGGGTTGAAAATCGCCGAGGCGCTTGCGGATCTGGGTCTTGCGCACAGCAAGGCGGGGTTCTATGCCGCACCCCCGGAAAAGGTGTTCAAATGAGAAAGCTGAAAGCTGAAAGCTCAATGCTCAATGCTCAATGCTCAATGCTCAATCCGCCTTCGGCGGACAAAGTTCACGATCGCATTTCCTTTTCACAGATAACAGGGGTCAGGGGGTCTTGGTTTGGTCCGGCCCCCTGAGAAAGGCGATGCCGGCGCCCAGGGCGGCCACCAGCCCTCCGGCGGCCATGGCGTTTCCAAAGGCCGCCATGAAAACCGGCTCGAGCACCGTCCGATAAGTGGTAAAGTGGGTCCCTCCGGTCAACCGGAAAAAAGTGGTGTTGAAAATCAAGCCGGCCATGGCCACCCCGATAACCATGCCCAGGTTGCGGGCCGTTGCGATGGTGCTCCCGGCAATGCCTCTTCTCTGGGGCGCCACGGCGCTCATGACCGATGCGCTGTTGGGGGGGATGAAAAGGGCGACGCCCAAGCCGACCAGGGCCATCCGCCAGGCGATGGAAAAGTCGCCGGCCGATGCGGATATCCGGGAGAGGAAAGCCATTCCGGCGCCGATCAGCGCCATTCCCACCGTGCAGAGCAGCCGCGAGCCGATACGGTCCGACATCCATCCTGAAACCGGGGATACGAAAAAGAGAAACACAAAGGGAATGACCATGGTGTAGCCAGCCTTGTCCATGCTGAACCCGGCCGGATGCACCAGAAAAAACGGCATCAAAAAAATCAGGATATACAGGCTGACGAACAGAACGACAGCGGATAAAAGCGGCAGGGTAAAGAGCCGGATGCCGAAAAGCGAAAGATCGAGGATGGGATGGGAAATCCGACGCTCCAGCCGGTAGAGCCACAGCCCCGAAATCCCCGCAACGGCCAGCAGCATTGCGGACTGCACGACGTTCGAATCCAACCGGTGGGTGGCGATGATGAATGCGCAGAGCGAGACGGCAAGCAGTCCCGCACCCATCCAGTCGAAATCCTCTTTCTGTGCCGAATCGCCCTGGCCCCCCCGCAACACCCGGTTCGCCCAGAGGGCTGCTGCCAGGCCGATGGGTACATTGATATAAAAAATCATCCGCCAGGAAAAATGCTCAACGATCAGCCCCCCCAGCAGGGGACCGGTGGTCAACCCGGCAGCCACCACCGTTCCCACCATCCCCAGTGCCCGCCCCCTCTCCTGCGCGGGAAAAACATCCACCACCAGCGCAGGCGAGCAGGCCATGAGCATGGCCGCCCCGATTCCCTGAAAGCCGCGTGCGATAACCAGCCAGGCCGCGCTCTGGGCCGTTCCGCAGAGGGTGGATCCGATGACAAAGACAACAAATCCCCGGCAATACACCCATCTCCTGCCCTTGATGTCGCTGAGCCGTCCGAAGCACAGCAGGAGGGATGATATGGTCAGCAGGTAGATGAGCGGCACCCATTCGATGATGGTCAAGGGGACCTTCAGGTCCTTCATGACGGCCGGAAGTGCGATGTTGACGATGCTGCCGTCCAGGCTGGACATGAACACCCCGATGGCCACCAGTGAAAAAACAACCCATTTGTTTTGGCGGGGACCCATGCGCGGGAACAACCCGTCTACCGGGCGGACCGGAGCAGCGAATCAAAATAATCGATGGTCTTTTTCAAGCCTTCCGAAAGGGGGACCTTGGGCTCCCATCCGAGCGACTGTTTGGCCTTTGAAATGTCGGGCCTTCTCTGGCGGGGATCGTCGGCCGGAAGGGTTTTGAAGATGATTTCAGAGCGGGAGCCGGTCATCTCCCGAACCGTTTGCGCAAGCTCCAGGATGGTAAATTCCCCTGGATTGCCCAGATTGATCGGGCCGGTCAGCGCATCCGGGCTTTCAAAAAGACGGATGAGCCCATCGATCAGATCATCCACATAACAGAACGAGCGGGTTTGGCTGCCGTCTCCGAACACGGTGATCGGTTTGCCCTGCAGGGCCTGCACGATGAAATTGGACACCACCCGCCCGTCGTTCTCATGCATCCGCGGGCCGTAGGTGTTGAAGATGCGGGCGATCTTGATCTTCAGACCGTTCTGACGATGATAATCGAAGAAGAGCGTTTCCGCACACCGTTTTCCCTCGTCGTAGCAGGATCGCGGGCCGATGCAGTTTACATTGCCCTGGTAGGTTTCGGACTGGGGGTGCTCTTTGGGATCGCCGTAGACTTCCGAGGTGGACGCCTGCAGGATCTTCACCCTCAGCCGCTTGGCCAGCCCGAGCATGTTGATGGAGCCATGCACGTTGACCTTGGTGGTCTGCACCGGATCGTTCTGATAATGAATCGGAGAGGCGGGGCAGGCCAGGTTGAAGATGCCGTCGGCTTCGATGTAGAGCGGAAAGGTAATATCATGCCGGATCAGCTCAAAATACGGGTTGGCCATCTGATGCACGATGTTCTGCTTGCTGCCGGTGTAAAGATTGTCCACACACAGGACCTCATGGCCGTTGTCGAGCAGCCGGTCACACAGATGCGATCCCAAAAATCCGGCACCCCCGGTGACCAACACCCGCTTTCTTAGATGCATTGAAACCTCCAGCCCTTTATTCGTTCGGTTTGAAATCCCTCCCAACCTCCCTTTATGAATCGGTGGGAAAAATATGTATCACGGAAAGCAATAAAATGAAAGGACCGAGACGCTTCGTGCGGTGGACGATTTTATCCTCTTTGTGTTCTTTATGAACTTCATGGTCAAAATGACACGGCTCGGCTTTTATGCTATTCTATTTTCACACGAAAACGGGAGGACCGCCATGAACCGGTTTCATGCCGTCATCGCAGCCGCATCGCTGCTTTCCGCGTTTATCCTCGCTTCACCCGCTGTGTGCGCCGATGAATTCATACCGGCCCGAAGGCAGATGGTCTCGGATCAGATTCTCCGCCGGGGTATCGGCGACCCGGCCGTACTGGCAGCCATGGCGAACGTCCCCCGGCATCGATTTGTTCCGGGCAACATGATCCCCCAAGCCTATGCGGACCACCCGCTACCCATCGGAGAAGGCCAGACCATCTCCCAGCCCTACATCGTCGCGCTCATGACCGAAAGCCTTGCGCTTACGGGAACCGAGCGGGTCCTTGAGATCGGAACCGGCTCCGGATACCAGGCAGCCGTTCTTTCGACGGTCGCCCGGGAAGTCTATACGATCGAAATCAAAGAAAAACTTCACCGGCGCGCCGCCGAGGTGCTGCAAACGCTGGGGTATTCAAAAATAAAAACCCGGCAGGGGGACGGATACTTCGGCTGGAAGGCTGCCGCACCCTTTGATGCCGTCATGATCACCGCCGCGGTGGATCATATCCCCCCCCCGCTGCTGGAACAGCTCAAAGACGGGGGCCGGCTGATTCTGCCGCTGGGCAATCCCTTCCACTTCCAGCATCTGACCCTGGTGACCCGGAAGGGGGAGGATTTTACGGTAAAGCAGATCACCGGGGTTCTTTTTGTGCCCATGACCGGATACGCCATAGACCGTCAGAAATGAATGCCCTATGCTTCTGAGCGCCGTTTTTTTCCTATCCCTTTCCTCCCTTGCGTTTGAGGTGCTTCTGACCAGGGTCTTTTCCATCAGCCAGTGGAATCATCTGTCCTTCATGGTCATCAGCATCGCTCTGTTGGGCTTTGCGGCCAGCGGCATTTTCCTGAGCCTTCTTGAGGCAAAAAAACCCGGATGGAGCCGGCACCTGGCCTCAAAAGCCGGCGTGGCCGCCATGACCGCCCTCTATTCGGCTGCATCCGCCGGTGCGTTCATCGCTCTGAACCGGATTCCCCTCGACTACATGCGGCTGCCCATCGAGCCGGTTCAGGCCCTGTATCTGGTCATGGCGTATCTTCTGCTGGCCCTGCCGTTTTTCTTTTCCGGGCTGGTCATCTGTGCGGCCTATGCCATGGTTTGGGAGAAAACCGGCATCGTCTATTTCCTCAGCATGGCCGGCTCCGCCCTGGGAGCGGCACTTCCCGGGCCGCTGCTTCCCTATGCGGGAGAAGAAAACCTGATCCTGATCACGGCGCTGCTGCCGCTGCCCCTCATTGCCCCCGCATTTGAAAAAAAGAAGCGGCGCATGATCTCCTTTGCCGTCCTGGTTGGGTTGGCGATCACGGCCATGCAGATGGCCGGGAAACCACCGGCCGTCATCCGGGTCCAACCCTCTTTCTACAAATCGCTTTTCCAGACGACCCGGTTGCCCGACACCCGAATCGTCGAAACCCGATCCGGTCTTCGGGGAAGGATCGATGTTGTCGAAAGCCCCTATACCCGCTTTGCCCCCGGCCTGAGCCTCAAGTTCAGGGGCGAACTTCCCCCACAGGAGTCGGTCTTTATCGACGGGGACTCGCCGCTGATCCTATACGGGCTGCACACCCCGCAAGACGGTTCGTTCTGCCGCCACAGCCTTTCCGGTGCAGGGTATCTGGTGCCGGCCCGGATCGAAAAGGTCCTGGTCCTGCTTCACGGCGGCGGAACTTCCATCCCTTGTGCCATCGCATCCGGGGCCAAGGACATCACCGTGGTGGAGCAGCACCCGTATCTTGCCGCAATCCTGAAAGACCGCTACCGGCTTCCAGTCGTCCGGGAACACCCGCTTTCCTTCCTGGCAAGACATCCGGAGCGGTTTTCGGTCATTCACATCGAAAACTGGGGGCCATCCCTGCCCGGAACCGCGGCTTTGGACCAGCACTACGGCCTGACCGTGGATGCCTTTGCCCAATACCTCAAGCACCTTTCCGACGGGGGGGTGCTGATTCTCTCAAGAAAGCTGCTGCTTCCGCCGGCGGATGCCATTCGCCTGTGGGCCACTGTGTATGAAGCGATGCGCGCTGTTGGAATAAAAACCCCCGGGGAGCATATCGGAATGCTCCGGAACTGGGACACCTTTGCGCTCATCGCGTCCAACCGCCCCCTGGACGACCCGGAGCGTCTGAAAAAATTTGCCCGGGACATGAACTTTGATCTGGTATACTTGCCCGGCCTCCTTTCCGAGGAGGCCAACCGTTTCAACGTGTTTGCCGCCCCTTATCACCATCTTGAAATATCCCGCCTGGCCCAAGCGTATCGCTCGGGCACCCAAGACGAATTTTTTCGCCTCTACCCGCTGGATGTCACACCCCAGTCCAGCGATCGGCCGTTTCCGAACCGGTACCTCAAATGGCAACGGGTAAAGTCCCTGTATCAAGCCACCGGCAGCCGGTTCTATTCGCTCTTTCTCTCCGGAGAAATCGTCGTGGCGGTCGTCTTTTTCGAGGCCGTCGGGGTCTCCCTGCTGCTGCTGGGGGCTCCGCTTCTTGGATTCCTCCGCAGGGCTCGTCCGGCCCTGTCCATGGCGATCTACTTTTTGAGTGTCGGTGCGGGGTTTATGTTTGTCGAGCTCTATTTCATAAAGGCGTTCACGCTCCTCACGGGTCATCCGGTCATCAGCTTCGGGCTGGTCCTGGCCGGCATGCTGATCTTTTCAGGCGCAGGCGGCTACGGCTCCCGGGGCTTCACCGAACGGAGTCTGTCTGCGGTCTGCGCGGCCCTAGCCCTTATCCTTGGGGCAGCCCGGTTTGCCGTTCCCCTGCTGATCGACCGTCTGCTCGTTCTGCCCGAAACGATTCGGTACCCCCTCGCATTTCTGATTCTGCTCCCCTTCGGGTTTCTTTTGGGCATCCCCTTTCCCGTGGGAATGCGCACCCTTTTGGGCAGCCCCGGCCAGCGGGCATACGGCTGGGCCATCAACGGGTGTGCTTCGGTCTTAACATCGATCGTGGCCGTGCAGATCGCACTCAGTTTCGGGATCTGCCGGATCCTGATGTGCGCAGCGGGGTCCTACCTGGCCGCCTGGCTCTGCCTCCTAAAACGGCCGGGACGGGTCTAAAAACCCGGCGGGGCAAAATGGGTGCCGGATCCTGTTTTAAACCGGATCCTGTTTTATATTTGAGATTTTTGTTGGGTTGTGAAATAAAAACACGGGTAGTCTCGCCCCCTTGCCCCTCCCAGAGGGAAAAAGGTGCTACACCGTGAACCTGGGGGCGTCGCCTGACTGGAGGATGGAATCCCTTATGATCATCCGGTTGCAGAATTTCTAAGACGTATGATGAACCGC
>ENA-OSEO01004041-OSEO01004041.1-sediment-metagenome-genome-assembly--contig:-NODE-4041-length-16060-cov-3.726334_pt1 | contig 16060 bp, 12 predicted proteins | sample MGYA00237883_ERZ534232 | MGnify/ENA metagenome assembly ERZ534232 | reverse complement strand
TCACAAACGCAGGCGGAGCGGGTAGTGTATAGTTACCGTGTGCTGTGCCGATCAGCCCCTTCTGCAAATCAACGTCTACCTGTTCTCCATCCTCCAATATCTCCGGGAGATCTTTGGATTCCACGAGGGGAATACCGAGATTCAAAGCGTTTCTATAGAAGATACGGGCGAAACTGGGAGCGATGATAGCGGCGATTCCCACGACTTTCAATGCCTGGGGCGCATATTCGCGCGACGATCCGCACCCGAAATTGTTGCCCGCCACGATGATATCACCGCGCTGGACCTCGGCTGCGAACTCCGGGCGTGCTTCGATGAAGGGATATTTGCCCAGTTCTTCCTCCGAAGTCATGTACGGCGCGTAGCGGCCGGGAACGATCTGATCGGTATCCACATCTGTTCCGAATTTCCATACTCTCGCCATGTCAGTCCACCTCCCTCGGATCTGTGATGTATCCGGTCAATGCGGTAGCGGCCGCTACCTGCGGTGAAGACAGGTAGATGTACCCGTCGGGTGATCCCATGCGACCGCGGAAGTTGCGGTTGGCAGTGGAGACACAGACTTCGCCTTCGCCCAGCACGCCCATGTGTCGCCCGATACACGGTCCACAGCTCGGCGTCCCGATTGTGGCTCCGGCTGCGAGCAACTTGTTGAGGGTCCCATCGGCAGCGGCGGCTTGCAGCACCTCGCTGGATGCCGGTACCACCAACATGCGGACACCGGACGCGACCCGCTTGCCTTCCAGGAGCTGCGCCACCGCATGGAGGTCTTCGAGCCGCCCATTGGTACACGTACCGACGAAGACGGCGTCTACCTTGATGTCTTTCAGCTCGCTGGCGGCGACGACGTTGTCCACATGGTGAGGTCTGGCAACTTGCGGTTCCAGGTCATTCAAATTGACCGTCAGTTCTTCGATGTAGATCGCTCCTGCATCGATGGTCAGCCATGCCGGGACGGTGAATTTCTCGGCAACTTCTCCACTGGGCAAGATGATACCGGCCTTGGCTCCTAGTTCTGTGGTCATACACGACAGCGTCTGTCGCGAAGCGAGGGAAAAGCTATCCACCCCGTGATACTCGACTGCGCGGTAGGTCGCTCCGGCGATACCCCACTGCCGGGCAACCCAGAGGGCCAGATCCTTTGCCCCAACGCCCGGGCGGAACTGGCCCTCCACAATCACGCGCATGGTTTCCGGAACTCGAAGCCACGTCTGCCCACTGGCGAAAGCCAGAGCGACATCGGTGGCTCCCATCCCGGTGCCGAAAGCGCCGACCGCCCCGTAACTGGTGGAATGGGAATCCGAGCCGACCACAATCTGGCCCGGCTGAGCCAGACCTTCTTCGACGAGAACCTGGTGACACACGCCACGCCCGACATCGAACAGATTGCTGATACCCTCGGCGGTTGCGAACTCGCGAATTTGTTTCTGCGCATTGGCGGTCGCGATGTTTACCGCTGGAGCTACATGGTCGATCACGAGAGCGACCCGCGCAAGGTCGTGGACATGCGCTGCTCTCAATTCCTCACGCATGACGCGAATCACGCTGGGAGCGATGGAATCCACGGACATAGCCATGTCGACCTGAACGACCGCCAGATCTCCGGCTTTGACGATCTGCCCGGCGGCATGTGAGATGATCTTTTCTGCCAGTGTTTGCGGTTGATCTACCATTGTCAGTCTCCTGGATTGCTAGTTTGCGGATTCAGATGTGATCTGGTTTTCCGTGTGTATTTCTTCGAAGCCATCTACCCAGCGGTACAACACTGCGTCCACGTCGCTCAACGCCAGGGACTTTTCGTCGGCGAGTGCCTTGACATGCTGTGTGACTTCTTTCAGTTGCTGGTCGGTCATGGACAGGCCTAGCTGCTCCGCTCTATTCTTGATGGCGTTCCACCCGGTCAAGCGGTGCGCGATACTGATGTAGCGGGTCATGCCGAAGTCTTGTGGATCCAGGATTTCGTATGTCTCCGGGTTGTTCAAGACGGCCTTGGCATGAATGCCGGCCTTGTGGGTAAAGGCCGTGATGCCGGTGATGTAGTTGTTGAAGGGAATGTCCACACCAACGATCCGCGAGACCAGCAGTTCCAACTCGTGCAATGCCTTCAGATTGTACTTCTCAACCAGTTTCTTGTCCAGAGCATACATCCGTGCGATGAAACCACCTAATGGTGTGATCCCGTTCCGTTCACCGATACCCAGGACACTCGTATCGACGTGGGTTCCGCCGGCTTCGAGTACCGCATAACTGTTGGCGATGGCACATCCGCTGTCATTGTGTCCATGAAACTCGATGTCCGCCTTGATCGTCTGTCTGAGTTTGCTGACCAGATTGAATACCTGAAGCGGTGTCGCGACTCCAACGGTATCCGCGATGCCCACGCGGTCCACACCGAGTTCGTCCACCGCCTTGTACACGCGGATGATGTCGTCTTCGTTGCTGCGGAAGGAGTCCTCACTGCTGAACCGGACTTCGAGTCCCTGGCTCTTGATGTAGGCGACGACGTCCTGTGCGGCTTCGAGAATTTGATCGATGCTTTTCCCGTGGCTGAACTTTCGCAGATAGGACGAGGTGCCGAACAATACATCGACACCATCCACCCCGCTCGCTACGGCGACCCTGGCATCTTCCATATTACAGCGGGTATGGGTGAGCAGTTTGGCCTTGAGTCCCAACCTGGATAGACGATGTGCATCTTTCAGGCTTTGCGGTGAGGCCGACGTCGATGTGATTTCGATATACTCGACGCCAAATTCGTCCAGAGCCAGCGCGATCTCAACCTTATCATCGGAGCTATAATTAGCTCCGACAAACTGTTCTCCTTCTCTGAGGGTGGATTCGATGATGTTGTACTTCTCGATTGTCACGTTCAGCCTCCTGAATTGGGTTTACGATCAGACCGCTTATTACGTTGGCTCCATAAAAAACAGAACTTCACTGGCAAACAAAAAACCAGCCCCTTCTTCACTAATGGTCTGGAAGGGGCTGGCGCTAATCTCACCTACTTAGTGCTTCTGGCGCACAAACAAGCCTACCCAGACCCAGGGTCCGGTTTCCTGAACGGCTTGTTCTTCTTGGCGAGAACGACTAGACAATACATATCGTAATTCACGTTGTTCACAACACGCTCCCACTGCTGGGGATGACTTCTGAAGAAGTATAACACGAAAGCGTGTGCTTGTCAAAATGCGCAAGTGAGCGGGCGACCCCTCGGATGCCGGGCTACCCGTCCTTGCGATTCCAATCATACGGGATTTCAACGGTGTGTGCGGGCAAACGGTGTTCATCCGGCGCGGCGTAGTTGTACAGTTCTGTTGGCACATTGACGATCAGTGTCATCTCCTCGCTGATTCCCTTGAAGCCGTGCGTCACTCCGGGGGGTATCTTGAGCAGGATCGGATTCAACGTGCCCATGAAGAATTCGTTGATTTCGCCGTGGGTGGGCGAATCCGGTCGCCCGTCGTATAACACGACTTTTGCCATGCCCTGCACACAGATGAAATGATCCGTCTGAATCTTGTGATAATGCCAACCCTTGACCACTCCGGGATAGACGGCGGTCATGTAGACCTGTCCGAAGCGCTCGTACTCTGCCCAATCGCTGCGCAGCATTTCCATCAGGTAGCCGCGTTCGTCCGGAATGAGTTTCAGTTTGCGCGTTGTCACTCCATCGATCATTGCCTGTTTCTCCTTTGCTTCTGCGGATTCTGCTATGTCAGCCATTACTATTTCCCAAGGCGTGTGCAACGAAGATCATGCGTTCACTATCGATGTCATACTCGTCGAGCTGGTAGGAGCCGAAGACGCGTTCGACCTCGAACCCGGCCATTTCCAGGAGCAATTCCGCTTCGTAGCGAAATGTGTAGCGCAACGGCATCTGTACCGTCGAACGCTTAACGGCGCCATCGGGATGGATGACGTCGTACATGATTGTGTAGTAGCACAGTTGTAGGCGGTGGTCCGTGCCGTACGTGACCCATTTCTGGACGACATTCCCCGTTTGGGCATCCCGTTTCTCCCACTGAAGTCGGAGATGTCCCTCAGAATGTGTCAGGCTGATGGGATCCAGCGGGGTCATATCGATAACCAGCATGCCACCCGGCGCGAGGTGCTTATGTATGTTGCGCAGCACGCGGAGCTGGACCTGTTTGGTGAGAAAATGGCCGAACGTATTCACGGTCATGATTGCCAAACGGAAAGACGTGGCGCTTTGGTAGTCCGAAGCCGATTTCAGGGACAGTGTTACCCGTGCGGCGATGGGTTTATTTGTCGCGAGATTTCGTTCCGCACGCCTTAACATCGCTTTAGACTCATCGATGCCGGTTACCTGGAAACCTGCCTGGGCTAGAGCGAACGTCACGCGACCGGTGCCGCAGCCGACATCCAGGATCGGTGAGCCGGCACGAGTTGCCAGGTCCTGGTAGAGAGGCAGGTCCTCATCGAAGTCCCGGTACTCGAACTCGTACAATTCCGCTATAGGATCATAAGTGGCTGGACGTGTCATCCTTCCTCCAGCGTGCATTATAGGCGATTTCTACCGGGCGAGCAACTGGCAGGCAGGTCCCGTGTAGCCCTGGTCATCTCCGCAGGCTCTGCTGGTATGCAGGATTACGTATCGCGGACTGCAAATACGCTCGGGCCAATCTGCCTCCTTTTGCCCCATCTTGCTTTTTGAAATTGCCTTTAGTAAAATGTGATTGGGAATAAGTAGCCTACAGCTAATCTGACATCTGGTTTGGATGAGAGTCTGGCGAATTCATGCCGATCACACACAACGTATCAGAGCAGGCTAACGGCAGTGGTAGGGGATACCGGAGTATTCCCTGTTTACTTATCGCATTTCTGCTGACAGTCACAGTGTTGGTGCCGTTTCTTGCCGTATTGACCTACGAAGTATTCTATATGCATCGCGTTCATCCCGGTGTGACCGTGGGAGGCGTGCCAGTGGGCGGTCTGACGCTGGGCGAGGCCGAAGCTCTGCTCACCGCAGAATTCGCGGATTATGCGGAGAAAGAGGTCGTTTTTCGCCATGAGGGCAACATGTGGTTCGCGTCAGCGCGAGACATAGGTGTCACGTACGATGCCCGTCTTACGAGCGAAGAAGCGTATCGAGTCGGGCGTGGCGGCTCCGTTCTCGAAAGCCTGGACATGCAGGCCAATGCGTTGTTGCATGGATACCCGGTGAGGGCCGTACAGGGGTTTGACGAGGGTCTCGCTACCATGTATTTGAGCAAGTTGGGGGTGGAGATCAATCAGACGGCGCGCGATGCCGGGCTGAGTATCAATGGATTCAGTGTTTCAGAAAATCCGCCGCGCGTGGGACGTGAGCTGGACATACCGGCAACTAAGGAAGCGCTCAGAAGCGCATTGGTTAATCTGGCTGACGTGCCAGTCGATCTGGTCGTTCGTTCTGTGGTACCTTCGATTGTCGATTTGGGGGACGCTCAGGATCAAGCCCGCAACATACTCGCCCAACCGCTGATTTTCACGTTCCGTGAGCAGGTATTCATCAGTGGGACGCTCAGTTCTCAGCTTGTCGAAAAACGCTGGTTGTTGGACAGGGCGGCGCTCGCGAACATGATTGTGCCGCGCCAGGTCAAAACCGCGGAGGGGCGGGTCACGCTGGCCATGGGCCTGGATTCCGCCAAACTCGCGGCGTACCTGGAAACGCTGGCCAAACAAATCGACCGTCCGGCGCGCGATGCGCGGCTCGATTTCGATCCGGAGACCGGGGAGTTAAGGCCGGTGCTGCTGAGCCAGGAGGGGTACACGCTGGACGTGCCGCAGGCAGTAGCCCTGGCGAATGCGCAGGCTGTGACGCCGGACCACGTGGTGCCCTTGCCGGTCACCGTGACGCGCCCCGCTGTCGCTGTGGAAAACCTGGCGCAGATGGGGATACGTGAGCCAATCGCAGAGGCGACGACCTATTTCAAAGGTTCATCAGCGGCGCGTGTGCACAATATTCAAATGGCTGCGTCTCGTTTCGAGGGAGTCGTGATCGCCCCTGGAGAGGAGTTTTCCTTCAACCACTACCTCGGCGAGGTCAGTGCTGCTACCGGTTATGAGGAATCGCAGATCATCTGGGGAGACCGAACCGCGATCGGGATCGGCGGTGGGGTCTGTCAGGTATCGACGACGGCATTCCGTGCGGCTTTCTGGGCGGGCTTACCTATTTTGGAACGGTATAATCATGGGTATCGCGTCAGTTGGTACGAGCCGCCTCTTGGTATGGACGCGACGGTTTACGCTCCGAATGTGGATTTCAGGTTCAAGAACGACCTGAGCTCGTACATTCTGATCAAGACCGCGACGAACGTGGAAGAGAGCAGCATCACGTTTCAGTTTTATGGAACCGATCCGAAACGGGTCGTCGAGATGTCCGGCCCGGATAGTTCTAACGTAGTAGCACCCGGCCCTCCCGTATACAGCGATGATCCCACTCTGCCGGCCGGCACTGAGAAACAGGTCGAGTGGGCGCATGAGGGCGTAGATGTCGTTGTCGTCCGCACTGTCTTCGAGAACGGGTCGGTAATCCATGGGGACCGCTTTTTTAGCCGTTACGCTCCCTGGTCGGCGATGTATCTTCGTGGCACGAAAGGAGCTGCTGTCTCCGTAAGCGGCTCGCAATGACTGGGCTCACCACTGCATCGGTCGTGTAGTGCTTCCTGTGAAGCGATAGAGGAGGAATTCGTGTCTGGAGAAAAGGTTCTGCTTGTTGATGACCGGGAAGACAATCTGCAATTCCTTACCGAATATGTTCTGGGTCCGGAAGGGTATTCCTACATCATTGCCAAAGACGGGTTGTCTGCCTTGCAGAAGGCGCTATCCGAAAAACCCGATCTGATTATCATGGACATCCGGATGCCCGGAATGTCCGGACTCGAAGTGCTGCAGAGTCTCAACGAGCGGGGTGTCAGGATACCAGTCATTCTGATGACTTTTCATGGGAGCGAAGAGACGGCCGTTCAGGCATTCCGTTTGGGCGCGAAAGATTACGTCATCAAGCCGTTTGAGATGGACGAAATGCATCGCGCGATCGACCATGCGTTGTCCGAGAGTCGCTTACGTCACGAGAAGGACCAGCTTGGAGAGGTGTTGCTCCGCAGCAACCAGCAATTGACACGACGGATCAAAGAGCAAAACGCCCTGTTTGGTATAGGCAAATCAGTCACATCGCTGCTCGATCTCGAGAAGGTTCTGAATCGCATCGTGGAAGCTGCCGTGTACCTTACCGGTGCGGAAGAAGGGACCCTGCTGCTCGTCGATGAACAGACCGGTGAGCTCTATATGCGCGCAGCCCGGAACCTGGGCGACAGGTATGCGCGCGGATTTCGCCTCAAAGTGGAGGACAGCATCGCTGGGCAAGTGGTCAAAACGGGCAAACCGGTGTTGGCTCAGGTCGAAAATGGTGGAGAGGCGCTGAAGATCAAGACCGGCTATCTCGTTCGTTCGCTGCTCAACGTCCCGCTGAAAGCCGCCGATCGGGTTATTGGAGTGCTTTCCGTCGACAATCGCGTTTCATCGCGGCCTTTCTCCAAGAACGACCAGTACTTGCTCTCAGCACTGGCTGACTGGGCGACGATTGCTATCGAGAACGCCCGTGTCGTGGGGAGTCTCGAGGAAGCGCGCGACAAGATTGCGAAATGGAACGAGGAGTTGGAGCACAAAGTCATCGAGCGTACCCGTGAGCTGAAAATGGCTCAGGATCAGCTCGTGCAATCCGAGAAGCTGGCTTCGATCGGGCAGTTGGCGTCCGGTGTCGCACATGAGATCAACAACCCGATCGGCGTGATCCTGGGTTTCGCACAGGTGTTGTGCAAACGCGTGAAAGACGACGATCCGCTGTACAAACCGCTGCAGTCCATCGAGCGCGAAGCGCTGCGCTGCAAGGCAATCGTTCACAACCTGTTAGATTTCGCGCGTCGGACCACACCGTCCCTGCAGCCGCTGGACGTGAATCGCGTTTTGGAGACGACCTGTGAACTGGTGAATCACCAACTCACCGGACAAGGCACCACGTTGGTGAAAGCGTACGATCCGGGTTTGCCGACAATTATGGGGGACGCGAACCAGTTGCAGCAGGTCTTCACGAACCTCATCATGAATGCCCACCAGGCCATGCACGACGGAGGGGAACTGCGAATCACCACACGCCAGTTGGGTGACGAGGTGCATGTCCTGTTCGCTGACACCGGCGCTGGGATTTCACGCGATAACCTCAAGCGCATCTTCGATCCGTTCTTCACGACAAAGGAGGTTGGACAAGGAACCGGACTGGGCCTGTCCGTCAGCTATGGCATCATCCAGAATCACGGCGGGACGATTGAGGTGGAAAGCAAATCCGGGGTTGGAAGCGTCTTTGTCGTCAGGCTTCCTGTCAGTCACGGCACAGAAGTGGCCAGTCCGAGTGTGGTGATAGAGCGTGGCTCCGACTTCAGTCCGGCACCGCAAGGCGAGAAACACGACACAGCCTGAGCGAAATGCTGCGCTCAGCGGCTGTCCGTGGACAAGCTCAGACGTGCGAACACCACCAGCTGCAAGTCGTGCATGTCCTGCTGCTAGTCGTCTCGCTCTGACGCGGACGGTCTCTGTTCCCTGCAGCGCGCCTTTTCGGCGGCGATCTGTTCGCTCATCTCTTGCGCATTTTGGTGTGTCGTTTCTGTTTCTGAACCGAACATCTGCGCCAATTCGTGAATCCGCGCGGATTCATCCAGCAATGTTACCTGGGTCTGGGTACGCCCCTGGCTCACTTCTTTGTGCACGCGGTAGTGCACGTCGGCAAACGCGGCGATCTGCGGCAGATGGGTGACGCACAATACCTGATGGCTCGCGGTCAACTCCCACAATTTGCGTCCTACCACGAGACCGATGCGTCCACCGATCCCAGCGTCCACTTCGTCGAAGATTAACGTCGGCACGGGGTCTGCTGTCGTCAAGACGACTTTCAGCGCCAGCATGAGACGTGCTGCTTCTCCACCGGATGCGGTCTTGACGAGGGGCCGCAGTGGTTCCCCGAGATTGGCGGAGATCAGGAATTCTACATGGTCATAGCCCGTTTCATCGAAGGCGAAACGGGTGTCGCCCTCCGGAAGACCATCTGGCGATTCGATCTGCGTGATAGCAACTGCGAACCGTGCCTGTTCCATGCGCAAGTCTGCTAATTCCCGTTCGAGGTCCTTTGCCAATCTCTTGCCGATCTCCTGACGACTGCGCGACAACTCGGCGGCGAGCCGGGCGCCGGTCTGCAAGCATTGCTGCTCTTCGTCGCGTAGCTCGTCTACGCGTTCGGCGCTGTGGGAGATGGTATCCAGTTTGTGCCGTGCCTCTTTGGCGTAGGCCAGGATGTCTTCGATCGAGTCGCCATATTTTCGCTTGAGGTTGGCAATCAGATTGAACCTTTCCTCGACTTCTTGCAGGCGTGCCGGGTTGTATTCGATATCGTCACAGTAGCCGCGCAGCGCATGAACCAGGTCTTCCAGCTGCGCTTCGAGTCCCTCGGCGATCTGCTGGTGTTGCTGCAACTCGGGGTCGATTCGTGCCAGGTTATGCAGGTTGCGGACGGCCACTCCGACGAGGTCCAGGGCAGACATTTGCCCGTCTTCACCCTCCTGCAACGCCCGGTAGGACGCAGTTGCCAATTCGATGAGGTGTTCCGCATTGGCCAGCCGGTTTCGTTCGGTTTGCAGTTCCTCATCCTCACCGCGTCTGAGTGATGCGGTGGCTATCTCGCCAACCTGGTAACTCAACAGGTCCACCTGGCGTGCTGTCTCTCGTTCATCTTGAAGCAATTGTTTCAGCTCGCGCCGCAGCTGGCGAATTTTCCGGAAGAGGTTGGCCATCTGCTCGCGTAGCTCGGCCAAGTCACCGTAGCGATCGAGCACGTCGAGGTGGTGCTTGACTCGAAACAGCGACATGTGGTCGCCTTGCCCGTGAATGTCGATGAGCTGTTCGGTGATGTCTCGAAATACGGAGAGTGTGACGACCCGGCCATTGACGCGGCAGAGGTGACGACCATTTTGACGGATTTCGCGGCTGAGGATCAGTGTGTCGGGGTCATCGTTGTCCAACCCCTCCTTTTCGAGGAACTGCTGAAGCGATCCGGTCCGCGCCTCTTGAAGTTCGAAAATGCCCTCGATGCGTGCGGACGTTGCTTCGGCCCTGATCATCTCGCTGTCCACGCGTTCACCCAGCAGTGCGCTGACTGCATCGATGATGATCGATTTCCCGGCACCGGTTTCGCCGGTCAGGACATTGAACCCTGCTGCGAAATGTATGTGGAGTTGCTCGATGATGGCAAAATCCGAAATGAGCAGTTCTTTCAGCACAATGTACCCTCAAAGAACATCGGGAATCTGGCCACCAGCCCGGTGATGACAACTAGCGCAATCGTGCATAAACGGTAATCGCAGCCAATACGACATAGACGATATTGATTCTGTTCAACAGTGTAGTCAGAATGACTCCCCAAAGATCTGGCGCGCTCAGGGATGGCAAGACCGGAGTCAAATTCGCGAACGTGAGAATCAGGGGGATGATTGCACCGGTGATGATGCAAAGCACGGCAACCAGGGACATCCAACGCCCCCGCCGTTTCCGCGTGGACTGGCGGATGGCTTCGGCGATGATCCCACCGGTCACCGGACCCAGAAAGATGGCGAAAAACCAGCCGAGGTGGCTCATGATGAAACCAGCGACGACAGACAACGCCAACCCAACGGCGACCGCGATTCCATAGTCCACTGGCGTGGCAGAATAGAAAATGGACTGTTGCTCGCGCAAACATTCGGGGCAGCGAAATCCGACCGGCGTTCGCCGGGCACACTTGATGCAGATCGGCTTGCCGCATTTGTTGCAGCGCAGACGCGTTTCGACACGAGGGTGGTTGGCACAGTGCAAGGGCGGATCCTCGATGGCGGATACGCGCTGGAGTTGGTCAGCGCTCATCGTAGTCTCTCCATAAGCGTGCGATAGAAATATGTCCTGTCTTGTGTGCGAACGAAATGGCTTTCCACTGGCGCGGCGGAAACCGTTATCGTGTCACCATCCTGCAGGGCAACTTCAAACTGCCCATCGATTGTCAGGATGGCAGTATGGTCTGTGGAGACCTGAACATCAATCTGGGTCCCTTGCGATAGCACAATGGCCCTGTCCATGCTGAGATGGGGCGCAATCGGGATGAGGAGAATATTCTTCAACTCGGGCGGGAGAATGGGGCCGCCGACCGACAGGGCATAGGCGGTGGAACCGGTCGGGGTGGCGACGATCACGCCGTCGGCCTTGTATGTGGTGAAGAACTCGCGTTCGACGTATGTGTCCAGACGTACCGTGCGTGCCAGACTCCCACGACTGACGACGACGTCGTTCAGTGCCTCGTACGTCGCAATCAGCGCCTCACCACGCCAGAATTCCGCCTGCAACATCAGCCGGCTCTCGATCCAGTATTGCCCTGCGAGTATCGCCAGAACCTTTTCCTGCCAGTCCTCCGGTTTGAGTTCGGAAAGGAAACCGAGTCGCCCAAGGTTGATGCCAAGTATGGGGGTCCCGGTCCGAAAAGCCATGCGGGCCGCCTTGAGGATGGTGCCATCACCACCCAGGGTGATCACAATATCGACATCGCCAATCCACGACTGGACATCCAGCTCATCCCACGTCGAGTTCTTGTGGACGGTGAATCCTTTTTGTGTCAGGTAGTGGACCATCTCCTGGCACAACTCCTGGGATCGGAGAATCTTGGGATGCTGCAGGAGCCCGATCGTTTTGATAGGTTGCGAGACGAACTGTGCCTCAGCGAGTGGAGATTGTTGTGTCTTTTCAACGTTCACCGCAAGTGGTCTCCAAGTGTTCGGTCATGATCTGGCGCTGATTTCGGATGTTTGACGATACGAACGGACCGCTGGTAAATCACTGCGTGAAGCCTCCCTGCCAGGGAGTGACGATCACCGGCACGCCGGTGATGTTCCACGCCGTCAGCCAGTCTGCATCGGCCGGATGGACGCGGATGCAGCCATGAGAGCTGGGATAGTGCCCCAATGAATCCAGGTCTTGATAGACCTTTTCGCCATCGACATACACATACGGTGCACCGTGGATGAGAATATTCCCCGACGCCTTGAACAACTGCCAGGCATTATCTGCATATACGCCAAAAGAGAAGATGGTGCCAACGTGTTCACCGACTCTGCCGATCCAGGTCGGAGTGAAATGATCCAACATCGGCTTCCCCGTGCTGCAAGGGATTGTCTTCAGCTTGCGCCCATTTTCGTACACGTAGATCTGTTGCGCATTCTGGTCGATCATTAGCGCACGTTCGGACGGGTCCCACTCCTTGCCCGATCGTTGTGATGCGGCGGTGGGAAAGGCCTCCGGCTCAGCCGTAGGCAGAATGGTGATGTAGCCGATCGTCGGTTTCGGGGTCGGTGAAGCGGTCGGCGCCGGTGCGGTCGGCGTGGCGCTGGGTTTGGAAGTGGCTGTTACCGTCGGCAGCTCGCTGGCGGAGATGGTTTCCGGAGTGGACTCGATGTCCAAATATAGCGTTGCAACCGCCAGAATGATCAGAGCCACTCCTGCAGTCGCGATCCACAATAGCGTCTTGCGCACGTGTTTCCCCATGATCGAGTACCCTTTCACCACACGCCCATAACTTGCCAGATGAACAACTTGCCACTCAGAACCGCCAGGCCGATGAACGCGCAGGCCCAGCGGAGCCAATCAAATAAACATGCCCCTGTGTGTCCGTGTTCGCAGTGGGCCACAGTGCCTGGATCTATGACATTGCCGGGTTCGTAGCCTTGCACACAGCCAGCCAGCGGGCCTGCGCACAATGACCGGAGCCGCCGATTTCGCCGGCTCGAACCACGTCATCTTCAACCGTCGTTGCCGTCGTCCTTGTTCATTCTCATCTCGAAATCACGGAGCGCCTTCTGCAATCGTTCCTGGCGCAGGGTCATCGTCAAGTCGCCCCGTGTTTTCTCGAGAATGCTTCGCGTGACGTCTGTGGTGCGTCGCAACCCCCGGGTAATGGCGTCCGGAAAATCGATGGTGACCAACACACTGTAGATGTCGTCCATCGCCTGCAGAATTTGCTCGCTCTTTTCCACCTCGTCACGGCGGACTAGGTCCAGCGCGTAGCGCCGCAGTTCTCCGACGGCTTCCCCCAGCCCATTAAGATAGGCAGCGTAATCCACCCCCAACTCGTCCGGATCGGGCAGTGGCAGGTCTCTGACCAGCGCATAGGTGATGTAGGCTTCCGCCAATTCTTTGAGTGCGTCCTGCGAGTATCCCGCCTGGTAGAGGTCTCTGTGCTCGGCCATGCCGTCAACCATAATCTGGGCGGACAGCTTCGCCTGTTCGAGCAGGACCTGCGCCTCGTCGAATTCGTGGCGGTGGATGGCCCTGATGGAATTGGCACAGTAGCGAATCAAATCGCGGGACTGCACCAGCGCCATGTCACGAACAGTGTTCTTGGCTTCGAAGCTGATCCGTATTTTGTTGCTGATGTTATTTAGATTGTCCAACACGGCTTGTCCCGTCCTTCCGCCAAGGCGTTGCGTGCTTACACTCAGGGAGGGGCCACAACCGCGCCCCTCCCTGTTGTCGCTTCAGCTACTTGTCATCTCCGGCCACATTGGCCAAAGTGGGGCCGAAATTACGGTCACAGCCCCTTCTTGGCGATGTAGTTGATCAAATCCGCCACGCGGGACGAGTAACCCCACTCGTTATCGTACCAGGAGAGCACCTTCACCAGGTTACCCTCGACCACAAAGGTGCTGCCCGCATCCACGATGGAGGAACGCGGGTCACCGCGGAAGTCCATAGATACCAGCGGCTCAGCGCAGTAGCCCAGAATTCCGACCATCGGGCCGACTTCGGAAGCAGCTTTCAGCATCATGTTCACTTCGTCAGCGGTAGTCGGTTTCTCTACCTGAGCGACGAAATCGACCAACGATACGGTCGGGGTCGGGACGCGCACCGAAAGCCCGTCGAACTTCCCCTTCAACTCGGGGATAACCAGCGCCAATGCCTTGGCGGCGCCCGTCGTGGTCGGGATCATGTTGAGCGCGGCTGCCCGGGCCCGGCGCAGATCCTTGTGCGGCAGGTCCAGAATGCGCTGATCATTGGTGTATGAGTGGATGGTGGTCATGAGCCCTTTCACGATTCGGAGATGCTCGTGGATGACCTTGGCGACTGGCGCGAGGCAGTTCGTCGTGCAGGACGCGTTGGAGACGATGTTGTGCTTGGCCGGGTCGTACTTGTCCTCGTTGACGCCGAGCACGATAGTGATGTCTTCTTGCTTCGCCGGCGCGCTGATGAGCACCTTCTTCGCGCCCGCCTGGATGTGCTTGGCCGCGTCGGGCCCGTTGGTGAAGAGGCCAGTCGATTCCAACACAATCTCGACACCGAGCTTACTCCACGGCAGATTCTCGGGATTCCGCTCCGCGAGCACCTGGATCTTCTTACCGTCGACGACCAGGTTGCTGCCGTCGACCTCTACGCTGCCGGGGAATCCGCCATAGTTGCTATCGTACTTCAACAAATGTGCGTTGACTTCCGGTGTCATCAAGTCGTTGATGGCGACTACCTCAATGACATCCGGGTAGTTTTCCAGCATAGCCTTGAGTGATTGCCGCCCGATACGACCGAAACCGTTGATTCCTACCTTGACCTTCATGGAAAGTTCCCTCCTGAAATGTATGATCTCTCCTGGTGCGTTTCAAAACTACTCTCGTGACCGGTTCAACTGGCCTTCAATGTTTCGTACAACTTCATCACGCTGTCTGCAAGTTTCGTCGAGTGGTGCCGCCATGGATTTACCGGATCAATCAGATCATCCACTTTGATCGCGTAATGTTGGGTTGTCGTCACGGTGGGGGTTTGCATCGACACCAGTTTTGTTGCCCAAGCGGTGGGTACTTCTACATCGAAGTTGTTGTTGACGAGGACATGCAAAAAGATGTTCCCCACGTAGCGCTGCACTACTCTGATATGATCTTCGACACTGAAATTCTCGGTTTCGCCAAGCTGTGTGGCGGTGTTGCAGATATACACTTTTGGTGCGGCCGCTGTCTCAATCGCCTTGACGATCTCCTCGATAAGTAAATTGGGCAGGATACTCGTATACAGGCTTCCCGGACCGATCACGATCAGATCTGCATCCAGGATTGCACGCAATGCCTCCGGATAGGCCCGGACACCATCTGGTTGCAGGTAAACTCGTTGGATGACGCGACCCTGCTGTGGTATCTGCGATTCTCCCCGGACGTTGAGAATCTGGAAGTTCTCTCCTTCGCCATCCACTACTTCGGCACAGAGTGTGACATTCTCTGTGGTGGCCGGCAGAATCCACCCGGTGACAGCCAACACCCGGCTGGACTCGACGATGGCGCGTTCGAAATTGCCGGTGATCCCCGCCATTGCCGCGATGAACAGATTGCCGAAGCTGTGTCCAACCAGCTCGTTGTCCCCACCAAAGCGATACTGAAATAGCCGGGCGACCATCGATTCGTCGTCTGCCAGGGCGACGATACAGTTGCGAAAATCGCCCGGTGGCAACATCCCGAGATCTTCACGAATTCTGCCCGAGCTTCCCCCGTCATCAGCGACGGTTACGATGGCCGAAATGTTGCTGCTGTGGCTTTTCAGCCCGCGCAACAGCGTGGCCAACCCGGTTCCCCCTCCAATTACCACGATCTTTGGACCACGTCCGGTTTGGAAGCGATGTCGATATACGATATCCACAACCTTGTCTGCGCCCGGTGTGAGAAACGCGGAAAGCAAAGAACGATTGAGCTGCACGATCGCCACGACGACCGCCCCGAGCCCAATGAGTCCAAACAGCAATGCGCGTAGCTCCCGTGGTGTGAATTGCAGGGTCAGATAATAGAAAATGCTTGGAAAGGTCCAGGTGTCATAGATACTGCGCAGTAAATAGGCGAAACCCAACGCCAATATCGTCGTGCCAACCAGCAGCAGTGCCAGCCACCGTTTGACTCTCATCCCGGGATACAGCCACTTGAAGGCGGCAATCTTCGTCTTGAAAGGCCTCACAAGCGATATCCCTTCC
>ENA-OSEO01004037-OSEO01004037.1-sediment-metagenome-genome-assembly--contig:-NODE-4037-length-16067-cov-3.622326_pt1 | contig 16067 bp, 18 predicted proteins | sample MGYA00237883_ERZ534232 | MGnify/ENA metagenome assembly ERZ534232 | reverse complement strand
CGTCTACAACGCGATTCCCTTCAGGATCCCTCAACCGGCTGTGGCGAGCTTCATTTAATATGTGTCATATGGGCTGCGATCGCGGATATTTCTTCGTCACTCATACGAATTACAACCGGGTTTTCAGTCATCAGAAGGGTGAGCCTGTTAACCCTGTTTTTCTTACTTATGTCCTTCATCTGACTGATTAGATACAGTTCGTTCTGGTGGGCCAGATTAGGGTAATTGGGGTCAACCGATATCCCTTTCTGCCCGTGGCAGGTTATGCAGAATTTGGTCATATAAAGTCTTTTACCATCCTCTGCGGAGGCTGATAAGCCTGCCAAGAATAAAGCCAGGAAAGACAACACACATATCTGGGCTGTTTTTTTCATAACCTACCTCTTTCAGGGTAACATTTTTGTTCAAATCAGTTTGTCCAGATACTTGACGCCATAACTGAGCGCTTGATCATCACAAATATCCACACAAAGCCCGCAGCGGGTGCAGAGCGATGAATCTACATATTGAGACTTCCCCAGGTTGATACACTCATTTAGAATATGAGGCACCAAACAGACACTTTGACATCGTTTACAGTTTGAGCAGTTTTCTTTGTTCCATTTTATTCGCAAAGGAGAGATGAGACCGATAGTCTGGTATGAGACACCCACCGGACAGAAATATCGACACCAGGCCCTGCGGCTGTACAATATTTCAAAAATCAGTAATGCGATTACCCAGAGCAGCATCAAAGACGGTCCGTAAACAATAAACCGGCTGATAATTGCCACTGGATTGATGGTTTCGAAAACAGTGTACCCGGTAATCAGGGCCAACATAACAAAGACGCCATAGAAGTAGTAACGGATCTTACGATCAAATGTGTGGTTCTTGATGATTTTTTTCTTCTTAAGGAGCAGATGCAATTTCTCTCCCAGTTCGGCCAGCCAGTGATAGGGACAGATCCACGAACAGAACGAGCGCCCGCCCAACATCAGGTAGATTAGAAAAATAGTGACCACTCCGATGATCAGGTTTACCATGATGATCTTGCTGGCCAGGATAACCTGAAGCGCCGCCAACGGATCAATCATATGGAATCCCAGGAGCCGGGAGCCGCTCAAGGTTCCTTCTAAGATTTGAATATCCAAGAAAAAAGAGGCAAAAAACAACAAGTTGAAAAACAACAAAGTTGCCCAGCGGATATTTCTCCATTTGTGCTTCAGGTGTCCCGGTTCCGGACTATTTTGAGCGCGCAGACCGGCCCCTTTGAATGTCCTCACCTTTTCCTGGTTTTTCTCATTCTTATCAGATAGTTTTTTCATGCGTCTCTTTCCGGATTTAATTGTCTGACTGTTTTTCAGACCACTTTAGCCGTGGGACAATTTTTATAGAGGCAACGGGTGTTGGACACTTTTGCTCACAAACCCCGCAACCGACACAGGTTTTTCTGACAGAGGGCCAAACATAATCTCGACCAGTGGTCGGATTGGTTTTTGAAACGAAAACAATTGGCTTCTCAGCCTTAATCGGGCATTCATCGAGACAGACCTGACAGGCCTTTTGCGCCTGAAGGGAAGCTTTCCCAAAATTGATGAACCATTTTAAATCGGAGCCCCCTAACTGCTCAAAAACCGACAAAAGGGTGTGATCAGATATATCCGGCAAAGAGAATTTCTTCTGCCATGCCTTCTTTTCACCTTCGGTCAGTCTTTTTATCAAGGACGTTACAATATCCTTCAACTCATTTTGATTCCCAAGAGGCGATCTCGAGTTCTGGAGATTCTCCATCCGATAAATTAGATCATTCACGCCCCGGACTGAAAGACAGGTATCGGGACTGCTGATCACAGCCAGGCCCATTTCCGCGTCCTTTCCCACTGAAAGATCGTGAGCCAGAGCACCTGTCGGGCACGCCAGGACGCACGGGAGACCGCTGCATAAAATACATCCGCCCTCCCTGGGAACAATGTATGGGGTCCCGATACCGAACCCCTGACGTATCCCGGCAAGTCTAATGACCTGTGGGGGGCAGACCTGCAAACATTGTCCGCACTTGATGCAGGAGGCCAAGAAACGATCCTCGGCCAAAGCCCCCGGCGGACGCAGCAGCAACCGGTCGCTTCTTAGGAGCGGGACGCTGATCGCGCCATAAGCGATGGCACCCCCGGTTATGACCAGAGTTGAGGTCTTAAGAAACTTTCTTCTGGAAATCGGCGTATCACTTTGTTTCTCTGTCACTTTTCACCTCCAATGGAAGTGGGTTTTCATTTCTTTTGCCGGAACTTAAATCGGGCTGTGTTCCAAGACTCGGCTGTTTGTCGCTGTCACCAAGATGTTTAACCAGGTTTTCATTTACCAGGGTCTTGCCGATAACCATCCATTTTTTGACCGTTTCGAAATCCAACGGGTTTTCGACCGGAGAAAGCGTGGCGGCAAAGCCATAACCCATCGGGGTTTTAGGGTCTCCATATATCCAGTTGGCCTTTTCCGCATCAATCCATTCGGTGGTTTTGACGTCATTGACCCAGGTACGGGCGCCGTCTTTCCAGGGCTGTCGCCTTAACCATAAGATGGCACAGCCGATGTCATCAAAAAAATAGGCCCTTCCGTTGGGATCGATGACCTGAGCCGAGTAATGAGGGTCGCTAAGGGCCATTTTGCACTCTTCACATGCCACACGGTCCCAGACAAAATCGACCGGAAGCTGTTCCGTGTTTTTGCCCTTACAAGCGATGACTGAAAGGGAAAGGAAAACACAAGCGACTGCATTTACAAAAAGTCTTTCAGCCCTCATTCAAGTACCAGCTTCTGTGCCAGATAGTGTAACCATCCGGCTTTGGCGGCTTTGACCATATATTGCCGATTGATCTCATTATAATGAACAATGTCTTGTCCATTCTCCTGTTTTTTGAGGTCGTTGGCTGCCTGCTCGCTGTCTACCGGCAGAAACTCGACCCCCATCGGCCCCATGATGTTTGATCCGGTCACAAAAATGGCCTTGCCGGCCTCCATCCAGTTCTCTTTGAAATAATCCTTGAAATAGATCTCGCGAACGGGTTTCGGCTTTATTCCGGTTTTGTCGGGAAAAAGCAGATACACGAGAAGTCCGACAGCACTGTCAAATGCTTCATAGCCGCCGTCCTTAAAGACGATCTGACAATTAAACTGCGGATAACGGGCAGGGTACATCCCGCATAAGGGACATTCCTTGTTTGCTTCGATCTTCTTGGGTTGGGCGGAAACGCCACCTGTAACTCCCAATAAAACGATCAGGAGAAGTGTGAAGCAACAATGTTTCATATGAGTCTCCCTGTTCTTAAATAATAGATTACAAAAGGCAGAAAGCCTGTCAAAACAAAAGCCAGCATTCCCCATAGGGAGAGAACATCCATCTTTTTTTTCAAAAGCCCTGCCTTTTCCTTCAATAGAGCCGGCTGCCTGATGTATCCCAGCAGCCCAGCGGTCATGCCGGTGGCCGTAGCAACGAACAGACAGCAATAGAGCGGTACCCCATAGTAGTTGTATTCAGCGCCCACAAAACAAAAGGGGCATTTATGGGAAAGCATTTCGTAAACGTAAGTACTGATAAAAGAAATCGTTACGACGATCGCCGATATGAAAAATGCAATCCAGAGCGGAAATTCAAGAAGATTTCGGAACCATTCCTTTACGACAGACCAATGCTTAAAAACAAAACGATTCAGCAAAAGCAGGATCACAATGCTAAAGAAGAGTGGAAGAATAAAGGTGGCGGAAGCGCCAGCCAGGCTTCCCCCAACACCCTCTGCCCCTTCGTTATAGACCGAGCCGCAGCAGGAGGTAATGACAGATGGGTCCAAATTCAAGGCAAACATAAAAAGCAGTATGGTTTCCCCTAACACCAATGGATACATGAGCATTAGAGCCAAATATTTCCTTCGCACCAGCGGATAGGTCTCGATCTGGTTGTCGAGGTGATTGAACATAAGCCATATGAAATAGACAAAGAATGAAGCGATCTTGAGGTCCAGCAGGGGAAATCCGTACCTGTTGGACGATAGCGTTCCGACCGCGCACATCGCCCCAGGCAAGACATCCGCCAGTTCATCAGCCGCCATTTCAAACAGAAAAAGCATCAATATCTGCATAAACAGGGCAAAATTCATGACCGTGGAAACCAGATAGGTCTTCTTTTCCAGAAGAAACTGCTTTTCCTCGGTGGAATTATAGTCCCATCCTCTGAAGATCTGCCAGGCATTGATAAAACCCAGGGAAAAAACCAGCAGCAAGGCGCTATGCCCGATGACCAACCCCAGTATCCACGGGTGCAGAATCATGATATCATCCGACCATCTTTCATTTCAAAAACTCGGTCCACCGCAGGATGCTGACAGATAATCGGGTCATGACTTGTTATCAGGATGGTGTGGCCAGCCAGCTTCAGATTTTTAATATAATTGAGTAAATCAGAAGTTAACGCGCTGTCAAGATGAGCGGTGGGCTCATCCGCCAACAGAATACCGGCGTTATTTATCAACGCCCTCGCAATTGCCACCCTTTGCTGTTCACCACCGGAAAGACTGCTTACTTTAAATCGCCTCCGATGTCCCAGATTAAACTGCTTCAGCAGTTGATCCGCCCTGTTGCTTCTTTCCTTGGGACTGATACCTTCCGGAATGAGGGGAAGTACAATATTATCCAAGACACTCATGCCCGCAATCAGTTGAAAGTGCTGAAAGATAAAGCCGATGTGGTTGCGTTTATGCAGGTTCATAAATCTTTCGGGCAGTTTGGAAATCCGTCTGCCCAGTATGATGACTTCTCCCCTGGTCGGCTTTGTCTGACAGCCGATCATCGAAAGCAGCGTCGTCTTCCCTGATCCGCTGGGACCTTTCAGCACCACCAGACTGCCTTCATCAATTTGTAGCGACGCATCCTTCACCGCGGTCACTTCGTTGGGTTTCCCCCGGTTATATATCTTCGTGACGTCAATGGTCTCGACTATAACATTGCTCATATGCGTCTTTTCAAATATTTCGTATGATCACATCAGGATCGGTTATCGCTGCCTTCCAGGCAGGAAAAATCGTCACCGCCAGATAGGGAACAACGGAAATGGTGACGATCAACAACAGGAATTTGGGGTCCACATTGGGGATGAGTCGAAACGACGGATAGATGGTGGACCAGCCGATAAAGATCTCTCTTAATCCGGGCGCCCTTAGCCAGTAAATGTATGCGTAGGCCAGGAGTATGCCGGCCAGGCTGCTGATCCCGGATAGGATAAGCGCTTCCCAGAATTTGACCGACAGGACAACATCCGTATCCCAGCCGATAGCCTTCAGAATACCAATTTCCCTTTTTTCCTCTGGAGATAGACCGCTGGCCTTATCCCATATCAAAATCAAGAAGGCGAAAATCGCTACCAGCATGCTGGAAAGTACAAAAGCGCTCTTCCAGCCAAAAACAGAGCTGTAGGTGTTTTGAATCTGTGCCCTGGTGACCGTTCTCAATTCAGGGAAATAACGACGGATCTTCAGGGCGATGTTTTCGATTTCCTCTGGATTGGGTACGTAGACGACCAGGTCACTGAACTCATCAGGTGGCAGTTCCAGAACCCGTCGGGCCCCTTCGGTTTGCAACACCATCAAGTCGTTGGACTGGAGTTCAGTGTCCGCCTTGAAGGTCCCGATGATATCAAAGGGAATGGGTTTTTCCCAACTCGGTTGATAAAACAGATAGCGCTTCTCCATCTGAATATTTTCGAGGAGTTCATAGACCCCCTGGCCAACAATCATGCGGTAATCCGGATTTCTCTCCGCCTGGTCAGGAACGTTTTTCCAATTGACGACCTTCCGGTATTCGCCGTCTTCAAGCAGATCTAAATCCATCCCGTAAATCGTAAAATTGGCTTGGAGCGAGGCCAAGTAAAAATATCCCCAGACCCTTGTCTCCACAGCTTCCACCCCGGGTATCTTCTTGATTTCAGGGATAAATAATGCAGGCACATTGACTTGCCGTCCGCCCAGGATTCGCTGGACCGTAATATCAGGCAACTCATTGCTGGTGATCATCATCTCTCTGGTCAGAGAGCCGGTGATGAAAAGAATGGAAGAAACCCCAAAAACAAGTAAAATGAATATGATCAGAATAAGGATATTTTTTGACCGGCGCCGCAGAAGGCTCTGGAGGCTGTAATCTATGATGTTTTTTTGTTTTTCAAACCAGCTTCCGGAAATCATGATGAAGCCCCGTTCACTTGTTTAATTTACCGAAAACAATCGGAGAGGGCATACTCGAATAATCAGGCGGCGCGAAAGCAAAACCTGCCGGAAAATGATCCAGACTGGCCGGGTAATCGTGAAACGGGGTTGCCAGATCTGTAATCGAGTAATGCCTCAAATACCTCGCGGCAGTGGTAATAGCCAGATTCGGCAAACCGACCGCTTTCTGAAACTGACGCCGCGCCCTCAGCTCCTGTTCCCTCTCAAGCAGTCGTTTGTGGAAATCCCGGTATTCCAACCCGCTCCACAGACAAAAGGCAATCATCACCATTGCCAGCCAAGAGGAATATCTCATCGGTTTAATCCAGCGTAACGTTTTTTTTCGCTTTATCCAGTTTATCCAGCAATTCTGAATCGATCTGGTGAAAGCGCAATATTTTTAGGCCATGATGATCCGCCAAAAAAGTGCGGGCATCCTTTTCACTGCCGAAAGGAATCAGTTCGTGGCCCATTGGCCCAAGAACGTCGGTCCCAACAACATAGAAGGCCGCGTCGTGCTGGATAAATTTTAGCGTGTAAAAATCTCTCACCAGGACAAGTTTAATATCCTGCTTTCTCTTGGTTGCGTCGTATTTCCCCGGGTTGAGAAAAAACCGGCACATGCATTTCATCCCATCAAAGCTGTGATAGGATCCGTCTTCAAATTGGATCTGGGTTATCCATTTTTGATAAGGATGGACAAACATCCCGCAAACCGGACAGCGATCCTTTTTAGTGACTGTAATATAAGATTCACTTTCAGTTTTCCTTTTCTCGCGACGGAGGTCCAGTGCCCAGGCATTGGGGATAAGAAGCAGACCCGTACCGGAAAAAAGGAGTATCTTAAGACAGTTTCGGCGACAGATATCCATTATCAGAACCTCCATTGAACTTACACAAGATCGCCCTTTTTAAAACGATAAAACCCGATCCAGGAAAAGAGCCAGCCCAAGAATAAAGGATACAGTATGGTGAACGTCAGAAAACCGGCATATCCCATATGGTCCAGGATCACGTAGGAAGCCGGACCCATTGACGTCAGTTCCGGATCGAATAGGAGAACGGCACCTGTACGAAACACCATGATTGGATTCAGCAAAGACACGGCCACGATCACGCTTTCTTCGATCTGCTGTTGAAGCATGAGGCCGATCAGGATCACGTCTATGAACAACAATAAAACCAGCCAGATTAAGATGGAGAGCCCCAGACCCCATTCCTGCTTCTTGACAAGGGTTGAAATGAACATCCCCAATCCCAAGAAACACCAGGAAAGCGTCCCCAAAAGAATAGCGTAGTAACCGGCAATCTGCCAGGGAATGGCGAGGCTCTTGACCATTCCCCAGCCAATTGCTCCCAATAGGGCCGCACTGATCGGAACAAAGATCAGAAAAAACCTGGAGAGGATTTTGCCCCAAAAATAGGCCGTCAATGAGATCGGCATGGAAAGGAAATACTCGAGAATATTCGATTCCCTGTCGCCCACAACGCTCCGAACCGTTGATATCAAGATCAGGATCGGCAGTATCGCAACGCAGAGCTGGATATAGGTTATCAGCAATCTGCTCAGACCTGTAAACCCCATCACCCTCGATTCGGTAACACCCAGGACAAACAGCAAAACCACCGCGCCGCCAAAGACCAAGCAGTATATCAGAAACCACTTGGCACGAACCGATTCTCGAAAATCCGCCAGGGCAACTTGAAAAAAAGTATTCATTTTTTTAAATGGGCTGCAAGGCCATCCTTACTTAACTGATATTCAGTTTCTGGATATGATTGGCAAAGCGTGAAATGGAAGTCAAAAATCTCAATCGCTCGGTACCGATGAAATGACCTTCAAATTCAAGTCCGCCGTTCGTGCCCTCAAAATTCCAGTCTTTCAACATCCTGATCGCCGGTTCATGATCTTCTGTCAAGATAACCCGGCAGACCAGGCTCTTGTCGCCAAAACGGGATTGGCTGATTGGATCGTCCTGCACAACTCTGCCGTAATCGATTTCAACGATTCGATTGATCAGGTTACTAATTTCGTCGACCCTGTGGCTGCTGAGGAGCATCGTCGTTTGCTCCATGGATCTTATCAACTGCAGAAAAAAGGCCTGTCTGGCCTCTGGGTCTAAATTGGCGGCCGGTTCATCCATGATGAGGATGTCCGGCTGTCCGGCCAAGGCCAAGGCGATCAACAACTTCTGCTTCATCCCCCCGCTCAGTTTTTGAAAGGGCTTTTTCACATTTTTCCCGATGTCCAGCCCCAGTTCCGCCGCCTGTTGGTGAATCGCATCCGTACTCGATTTCCGAGAGATAGCGGCTGAAAATTTCACCAGTTCCCCCACGTTCATTTGGATCGGGGGTGGCAGTTGCGGGACATATCCAATCCTTTCCAGAATCTCCACCCTGTGGCGACGAGGGTTCTTGTCGAAAACGGTTAGTTCCCCGTCAAAAAGATATTGACCGAGGATGGTGCGGATCAATGTCGTTTTTCCGGCCCCGTTTTGTCCGATCAAAGCGATGCGGTCCCCCTTTTTGACGGATAGACTGATGCCATCAAGGACCGTCGTCTTACCGAATTTTTTTGTCAGGTCTTTTATCTCAATCATTGATGCAGGAAGTACCTGTTATAGTTTTCTCTTTTTTTCATCTCTTCATTTTCCTCCTCCTCTTCGTCCTTGTCGCCACCAACCGAAGCAAACCTTGCCGGCCTGGCGCCATCCTTATCATCGTCCTTTTCAAGGTTGATTACCGGGGGATCATACTTGAGATTTGCTTCTGAAAACAGGACAGAGGCCCTTGGGGAAAAAACCGGCTTCGGATCGGTCATTAAGCGTTTGGGTTCAGAGATGGGGGCCAGTTTGGCCAGCAGGTTAAGTACGCTGACGACAGGGGATCCGGAAAACAAAAGCATCCAATCGTTATTCATCCAGAGGGTATCCAGATAGATATCGTGGTTGTAAACAGAATCGCCGTATCCATCCTTATCCCGATCAAATCCTTCATAATCGCTGTAAGAATTTCCTTCCCAGAGGTTTTGGGAAGCAACGCCCTGGCCGCGGACTTTCACGGTTTCCAGATTGTCAATAAACGCATTCCCCTTCAGGATGTTTCGCGAAAGGGTCGAATTAAAATCCGCGCCGATGACATTATAGGCGATGATATTTGCTTTAATAAAATTGTACGTTTCCGGCTGGAACGGAGAAAGATCAAAGAAAAACCCGGCCGTGCAATAGACGACCTGGTTGTTCACAATCGTCATATTGTCAACCTCCTTGAGACCGATACCGACCCCGGTGCCTCCAAGGGAGTATTTGACCACATTCTCCCTAACGACGATGTCCCGGCTGTACATCAAGAAAATACCCACGGTATTATGATGATAGTAATTTCGTCTTACCAGATTGCCGCCGGTGAACATGAAATGCATCGAGTAACGATTGTTCCAGCCCTCGTTGTGTTCGATGAGATTGTCATTGGAATACCAGATGACCATATCCCTCGAGTCATGGATTCTGTTTTGACGAAAGACGTTGCGGTGGCCAGCCCAGATGCGGACCCCGTCGCCCCTCAATCCCAGGGAGATATTTTTTGAAGAAATCTCATTGCCGATAACCTCGTTCTCATGGCCTTCCTGAATGTCGATCCCGAACAACGTATTTTCAATCCTGTTGTTGAGAATCCGGTTTCGAGAAGAACGGACCAGGATACCGGCATCCAGCTGATCATGGCTGTCGCCCGAATTGGTGATGATCATGTTTTTGACCACAACGCCATCGGCTTTGATGAGCATCACCGATCCTTTCCCCTGACCGTCAATGGTAACCTGACCTTTACCATCCAGAACAACCGCTTTTTCCACAACAACCGGCCCAATATATTTGCCAGGTTGCAGCCGGACCACTCCGCCCTCCGGTGTCTGCTCAATCAGTGCCTGGAGTGAAGAAACAGGTCCGGCTGTTGCATCAGAAGCTGCAAGACAGACGGCCAAAAGGAAAAGATGCGTTATGTTTTTCAACATACTGTCGCCTTAACTTAATTTGGTGAAGCCGCATCCTTCAAAGCTTTTCGTCGGATCAAAACAGACAGTATCAGCAGGACAAAAATCCCTAAGAGAAAATAGAAGCCGACAGTGGGATAGGAATGGGTCGTAAACTGGGCGACTTTCCCATCGCCAAAGACCGTTGGCATGAAGGGCTTTACCTTAAACGCTCCCCAGTCATGGAGATTGTGCCCGAACCAGTACAGCCACTTGCTGTAGAAAAACAGATAGTACCAGGGGATAAAGGCGGGAATAATGGCGAGCGCCCACCACCCGGGTCCTTTGTAAAACAGATAGATGATCAGCATGATAAAAAACCAGAGGTAAACAAAAGGGATAATTCTACGAACAAATATGGCGCCGACCTCCATCGGATCCATACCGATGTAGTGGTTAATGGTATTCATTTCATTCACTTTCCCGGACCAATCCGTTAAATGGTAAAGAACAGGTATCCCGTCGGGAAAGGAGACTTTTGGGTACTGGGGCGCTTCCAGCGATACCTTCCAGACCGGTATGGTCTTATATCCTATCAAATACGCATAAAAGCCTTTGGGATGAAATTCCCATACCTTATCTCCCATCATGGATTTCAGATGCTTGGTCGAAGGTTCAAAGGATTCGGTTCCCTCGGGTATGAAGAAAGGGAAAGGTTGAAAAGAGCGGTTTTCCTCGACCTCATCCTCTGCATCCATGGCCACCGGATCCCGATACTTGAAGAACGGCTTCAGTGTGTACGTTCCAAAAAGCAAGACTATGGCAACCAACGCCAGAATATTGCTCAGCCTCAATCTCTTCTTAATGCTGTCATTCATTTTCTGCCTCTTGAATTATCCGTTGCTGTTATTTCATGAACGCGGGCTTATCATCATCCTTTTCTTTTGCATCCTTTTTTTTAACATCGAGATCCCACCCTTTCTCATCCTCTCCAAGGCCGACTTTCTGCCAGTCTCCCTCTTGCATTTTGAACCGAGATGCATAGTCGACCACACTTTTCATGTCCAGGAAAGTAAATCCCTTGATCTGTTTGACCATATCGGGATTGGCATTTCTCCTTTTTCCTATCTGAATCCAGCTGAATTGCCGGACCATATAGAGATAGGTCTGGCCCGCCACGACCGGGAAGTATCCCGGTTCCATTTTCGCCTTGGCATCGATCTGGGCCTTCTCACCCTCCTTGAGCGGGGCAGGTTGTTTCCAGTTGCCTTGACCATGGTCGCCGTGGCACCGGACGCAGTTGTCCTCGTAGAGCTTTTTGCCGAGCTTCAAGTCGGTTTCCCAATCCGCATTTTCAAGTATCACTGCCTGATGTTTTTCCAGTTCCCCAGGGCCGATGGTCTTCGCGACCGCATCCAGAAATTCCTTTTTTGATTTGAATTCCGTTTCCTCAAGGGTTTTCAGTTTTTTAAAATTGGCATCGCCCACACGCTGCTGGATATTGTCGAGAGATATGGGCCACACCTCTTTCCGCATGTTGGATAATATCCAGGACGGCCCGCCCGGCCCAACCCTGGCATCGGGATTCATCTTCAACGTTTGGATATAGGCGCACACATCACGGATGTCCTGGGCCCCTTCTATCTGCACGGCAAAGGGATACATGGTCGGGTTGTCACGGTTCTTGGCCCTGATATCGGCGAGCTGCTTGATCTGAACGTTGGTGTGCTGGCCGGCTAATTGAGGGAAAACCCCAAGCGGATCGCCCCAGCCCGTCGGGAAATGACAGGCAGCACAAACGATATAAATTTCCTGCCCTTCTTCAATATCTCCTTTGAGCTTCAACGCCTCCAGAGCTTCTTCGGCAGTGGCACGCCACACGCCACCCGGAGGGGACTTAAGAAACGCGGCGGCCTTTTCGGCCTGGGCTCTTCTTATTTCCTCGGCGGTCATGGGCTTTTCTCCAGCCGCCGCACGAAACGAGGAAACAACCAAGAAAAGCGCTAAAATCATTAGGGCTGTGATCGCAAAGGGTTTCACCAACATCTGACTTTCCAATTGTTTTCGTTCCATTACGCCTTCCTCCAGTAAAATATCACCCATTACAAACTTCTTTAATCATGAGTTATTTCATCCTTATAGCATGACGATATTCCGTAACCTTCGCGACAAGCAGACATATGTGTTTTCAGTCTTAGATTTCAAGTGTTGCGCATGTAAGACCATTATTCTTTCACGTTAGATAGATATTCGGCGATGGCCATAAAGTCTTCATCGGTGATGTGATTGCTTTCGAGGTAAGGTTGTATGCCCCTCATGGCCTCTGAATTACCGTTTGTTCTTCTTTTTTCAAGGATGTCTTTCATCTGACGATACAGGTATAGCTTTTTGTTGCCTGCCTGCCTGGGATAACCTTCGAACCCCTGGATCAAGTCCCCCTTGCGGTAATAGACCCTTCCGCAGATATTCGTAATGATATCGATATATTTATCGGTATCCGCTTTTCCTATAAGCTCTTCAATGGCTCCCACGAATTCCCCTTTGTCCTCGAATTTCTTCTCGTATAAGGGTATTAGTTCTTTGACGGTATCAACGGGCATTCCCTCGCTCACCATTTGCCGGTACATCTCTTTTCTTTTCAGATGATACTTTTCCTTGGTTTCGGTACGGACCATGCCTTTCCCCTCGGGGCCGTGGCAGGTTTGGCAGGTCAGTTTTACGAACAGTTCGGCGCCATCACCCGCCAACACCGTTGTCGCTGGCCAAAATCCGCCAAGCCATCCGAGCATGATCAAAGCCGCCACGGAAAGAATGCCTGCTTTCATGATACACCTTTTTTGGGCTGGAGTCCTTCGGACTGCAAGCTTTTGGGAGGCTGTAGGCTTATCTGACTGAAGGGAAAACCAACGACTTCTCCAAACTCCCAGTCAAGTGAACAGCCTACAGCCGATCCCCTAATTATTCGCCATCCACAAGTTTCTTGGCAAAAATCCCGCGGCTGGCGCATTTGACCAGATACTGCCAGGCCATTTCCTCGTTGAGCAAGGCGTTCTGCCAATCGCCTTTCGCGGCGGCTTCCTTGGCCTTTTCGCGATACGGAAGGTGTTCTTTAAACTGCTCGACCGCATCCCAGAATTGCATGGCGGCTTTTTTGTTCAATAACTCCGGCAGCTTGGCATCTTCTATATCATCCTTGTCTTTGTCCCAGTTTTGTTCCATATATTTCTGCACTCCCACCGCAGCTCCTACGGGGTCATCCGGATTACAAATCTTGGTGGTTGCGGGAACCAATTTTGGACACACATAGTTTATCACTCCGCCAATAATTGCAATGGTGCCGTCGTTCTCTTTTACCTTTGCCTGATACTCCAGCTTATAATTCCTCTCGGTCTCAGCCGTCACGTTTCCAGGCACGAATACGAACGCAACGAGCACAAAAAGCAACGAAATCAGTTTCACAATGTTTATTTTCATCAGTCCTCCTCCTCTCTTGTAGGCGAAATGTCCAATCCCTCATAGAGCAATGATCTGTTTTAGAAGAAGATCGGCTACCCTTACGGTTTAACAAGCAAATATCCCATCATTTCCAGATGCAGGGCGGAACAGAATTCAGTACAATAGAATGGGAAAACGCCCGGCATGTCTGCTTTAAACTTGAAGGTATTGGTTTCGCCCGGTTCCAGACTGCCTTCAATGTTGTAGAGGTCAATGGCAAATCCATGGGTCTCGTCTTCCGCCCTTTCCAGGTTGGTAAGGTGCCAGGTAACTTCGTCACCGACATTCACTTCTATAATTTCAGGACTGTAGTGACTCCTGATCAGCGTTGCATAGATGGTAACCTTGTTTCCGTCCCTTTCCACTCTTTCCCTGCCCGGCTTTGTGCTATGCTCAAACCAGCTTTGCTTATAGCGTTTAAGCGGATTTAATTTGTCGGCCTTGATCAGGAGTGCGTAATGGGGTTCTCCCAAGGGAAACGGCATATCATACAGCATCTGCATGGGCTGACCCGGTGTGATATCGATCAACTGATGGTTCTGAGGATGTAGCGGCCCTACCGGCAAAAACCTGTCAATTGCCAACTTATTAAGAGAAATCAAGTACTTCCCATCAGGGGAGCAGGTATCGCCTTCAGCCGCGACCAAATGACCTACATTGTAATGGATGGATATCTTCTCGAGCAGTTTCAGATTCAGGTAGTCCCATTTGGCGATGGCCGAATCCACAAACAGAGAGGTATAGGCAATCCCTTTTTCCTTGTCATACTGGGTATGCAACGGTCCCAGACCCAATTCCACCTGTCCGTGCAACGAGTCTTTCATGCTGAGAATAGGGATGCCGTACGGGTCTTTGCCTTCGTACTTCTTGCTTTCTATCAGTTTCATGATCTTTTTGAAGTCGTAGACAGACACATGGGTATCCAGTTTTCCCGAGACCGTGATATACTGCCCGGTAGGATCAATCATCACCCCGTGGGGGCTTTTGGGTTCCGGGATCAGGAACAGGGCATTGTTAGCGACCATGGTCTCCATTGAAAGCACAGCCATCCCGTTGATCTTGGTGACTTTTCCATCTTTGAAAAGCTTCTCAGCGGTCTTCATGTTGATCACGTGAAGGTAATCGGTATCTTTTGACGATTCTCCGGCTTCATGGGGCAATCTGTCGCTCCACTTGGTGTTGCCCTTTCCAAAACCACCCACATATCGTTCTGAATTGAAGGAATTGGTGAAAGCCCAGCCTTCACTGATTTTTTTCCCCGCATCTGACAGGTCCTGGCAATAAGGGGGAAGTTCCACGGAAAAGGAGTTATCCACGATGATTTTCCCCTTCTTCATGTCGAACTTCCAAAAGGTCATAGCGCCACGATATTTTTCATTGAATTCGTCCAGTGGAACATAGTCATTGGAAAAAGGCGCGGGATACTGGGTGGCCTGAAGTACATACTCTGTATTGGGCGTCACGAAGGTGGAACCATGTTCCGACTTCATAATCGGATTGGGCACGATCTGAATCGTACTGAAGGTCAAGAGGTCGATCACGGCCACACGCGGATTTGCCTTATCGTTGATAAAAAGGTATTTGCCGTCGTATTCACCGTTGGTCTCGGACAGCGCCGGATGATGAGTATCACCCCAGGTCAGTTTTCGACCCCTCATGCGACCTTCGTCAAAAAGCTTGTTGCTTTCAACATCACCGTAGCCATATCCCTGCCACGGATCTGGGGTGAACACCGCAATATATTTAAAAATTCTCATGGAAGGTACACCATAGACAATCATCTGTCCGGATTGCCCCCCGGACGAGAAGCAATAATACTCATCCATTTTCCCGGTAGGGGTGTAGGTCTTGGCTGCGGCCAGCATGTCCTGCTGGGAGAGCTTCCTTTCCTTCATGACATCTTGCAAGGATGCTGCACTTGCAACCGTGCACAATCCAAGAACGATCATGCAGACAAAAACAAGTCGAAACGCATTTTTCAAATTGTTGAACATCTGATCCTCCTTTCTTCTCTTCAACGTGACAAAATGAACAAAATGCCTTCCTTTCTAAATTCGTCCGCTATCTCACCCTCCTTTCATCTCTTAAAAATAGTTTAATAAAAGCCCCATTGGCTGCAAAACCCCAAAACCATCCGACGGATTGTACGGGTAGATGAGGCGACCTGAAGAACGTCCCTCCAAAACTTCAACCAATGGCCGGACGTAAATCCCCAAATCTACATTCGTTCGACACGCAGAGACGTCTTTCTAAAAATAACCTGGCTCAGGTGACCGAGCAGAGCAAAGGTAATAACAGCCCCGAACAGCCCCTGGAGTAGAAAGAGCACGAGACAAACGCCCCAGGCAATCACCGGGAAAACCGCATCTAATAAA
>ENA-OSEO01004032-OSEO01004032.1-sediment-metagenome-genome-assembly--contig:-NODE-4032-length-16083-cov-7.737786_pt1 | contig 16083 bp, 6 predicted proteins | sample MGYA00237883_ERZ534232 | MGnify/ENA metagenome assembly ERZ534232 | reverse complement strand
AGACATTTCATTAACCGCAGGAATGAGGGCAAATCTGTTCCAACTGCAGCAGACGTCCAAGCTGATGGAGATGACCCAGTCCAGACTGGCCACTGGTCTGAAGGTCCAGAGCGCTTTGGATGACCCGGTGGCCTTTTTCAAGGCAGAGGAGCACCGTCAGCGGGCCACCGATCTGTCAGGCCGCAAGGACGAGATGAGTGAGGCCATCGGCACGGTCAAGGCGGCAAACAACGGGATCGAGGCCATTACCGACCTCATCGAGGCCGCCAAATCCCTGGCCCAATCGGCACAGTCGGAGTCCAATTCAACCGACAGGCAGACCCTTCAGTCCCAGTTCAACAGCATGCTGAGCCAGATCAACAACCTGTCCAACGATTCCGGGTACAAGGGGGTCAACCTCCTGAACGGAACCAGCGACACCCTGGTGGTCACCTTCGATGCGGACGGAGACAACAAGCTGACCCTGCAGGGATTCAATGCCGAGGTGACGGGTCTTTCCATCAGCACCGCCGCCAATTGGGATAACGAAACGTTCGGGAATGCCTCCACTGTTATCACAGAACTGGAAGCCGCCAAAAACACACTGCGAAATGAAACGCAGAAGCTCTCGAACAATATGAGCATCATCACCTCAAGGCAGGAATTCACGGACAAGATGATCAACACCCTGGAAGACGGGGCCGCGGCACTTACCAACGCCGACATGAACGAGGAAGGGGCCAACATGCTGATGCTTCAGACGCGTCAGGCATTGGGCACCACCTCCCTGAGCCTCGCTTCACAGGCGGCCCAGGCCGTTCTCAGACTGTTCTAACACCCGCCAAAAACCCTTCATCCCGGGAGGGGCAGCCCCCCTCCCGATCACATAAAAGGGAACAGAGGGCGGTTGGCAACACAATGAATAGGAGCAGGGAAGCAAGGTGAAAGACCCAAACAATCACCAATCAGCAGCCAGCATCGGAGCATAGAAAATGCCATTGAAAATCACATTGCGGCCAAGAGAACAGATGATCATCGATGGCGCGGTTGTCAGAAATGCCGGTCTCACAGCCAATCTTCTCATCGAAAACGATGTTCCGATTCTCCGTGAAAAGGACATCTTAACCGAAAAGGACATCCAGACCCCCTGTCAAGAGCTCTACTTCATCATCCAGTTGATGTATATTGACGAGGAAAATTTGAACACCTACTACCAGTGCTACTGGAAATTGATCAAGAAATTAGTGGCAGCAGCGCCAAGCATAGTGGGCCGTGTGGATCAGATCAATGAACTCATTTTAGCAAGAAAATACTATCAGGCACTTAAGTTGGCCAACCAGTTAATCGATTTTGAAGAGGAGGTAGTTCAGAATGTACGCAAATCCGTTGCAAATGTATGAAAATGTCAGCAGGACAACCCTGTCCGGTCGCGAAATAGAGGCGGCGGTCCTTACCAAGGCCGCCCTCAAGCTCAAGGAATGCCAGACGAGATGGCATGAAGAGGGCAGGGAAGAGAAGCTGGACGAAGCGCTTAGATTTAACCAGCGGATGTGGAGTGTTTTCCAGGGGGAGCTTGGAAGGGAGGACAATCCCTTGCCAGGGCCTCTGAGAAGGGATTTGCTCAAACTGAGCGCCTTTATCGACAAGCGGATTTTTGAGACCATGGCATATCCTTCCCCGGAAAAACTGACCGCCATCATCGAGATCAACCAGAATATTGCCGCAGGCCTGCGAGAAGGCCCCGCAACCTACGACAATTAGGCCCCGTTAGACAGAAACGCCCCGCTGAGACGATGTATCAGCGGGGCGTTTGACGCTTTGCAGGTTCTGGTCCCTGAAAGGCCGGTGCGCCGACTAAATTTCATATGACATATAGAGCCGCAATCCCTTGATAGTCTCCTTAGCATATTGCTCTATCTTAGGCCGAACAGAATAAGTCGCCATAATCGGCATAATCGGGGCCCCCAGATATCCGGAAACCCTGGAGAGAAATCTCTGGAAGTGATCCACATCCCGTCTACCGAGTTGAGCCTTTCTTTCGCCGACGATAATCACCGGATCTGCCTCCAAGGAACCCTCTCCGAAAATCTCATGCTTCGGGTGAGTTGCAGTTGGAGGCGCTAAACTGCGGAATCCCTGAGCCCATGCAATTTTACAACCGATTTTAAAACCTTCCCGACCTTTTCCGCGTAGCTCCTCGAATCGAGAAAAGGAGGTCCCTGGGCCATCCTGTCCCGGATCTCCCTGGATTTGACCTGTCGCAGGTCAGGATGGGTGCCCAATCTCACAGCCAGTTCGACATACTCCCTTTCGCTCCCGGCAATCAGATCAGAAATCCCCAGTTCCTTCAGCATGGCCGCACCCTGGCAGAATCGCAGATCGGGCCCTTGTGTTACAATGGGGGGCACACCCACCTCGAGGGGATCCAAGAGAGACGTCGCTCCACTGTAGGGCGTGGCGTCCAGGTAAATGTCCGTCAGCCCCAGAAAGGACAAGATATGGTCCCTGGTCTCAAATGGCTTCAGGATGATCAAGCGATCTTTACCAATGCGGTAGCGGTCTAAGATGCGCGTCATCTCTTCTCGAAACAAGCGCTCTGGATATCTGCCAGCCCAGGCCGGACCAAAAGGGTAGAGGGCCAGCACCGAGTGGGGAACGGAGGCAATAATCAGGGCCCACAATATGCGCAATTCAGGGGTAATCTTATAAAAATTGGCGCCTGAAACAAACACCACACACTTTTCATCCATCCCGAAATCCCTGCGATGGGACCGGGCTGGAACGGTTTTGGGTATCGGCCCCATCATGCTGAAGCATATTCCCGAACCGGGAATCCTGATCAGTTTTTCAGTGTATTGTGTTTCTGCTTTTCCTTCCGGGTCGATGAGGGAGCCAATTAAAAAATAGTCCACATGTTTAAGTCCTGTGCTAACAGGCGAGCAGAAATGGACGCACTGCACGCGCGCCAGGCGGTGAGCGGCGAGCATGGTGGCGGTGTTTACGCCAGCCGTTGTATTATTGCCGAAAACAAGGATGTCCAGATCGTCTGAGCGGATGGTCTTTGCCCGTTCTTCGTGCGGACCCGGCAAAACAACAAAATGGTCCACAATCTGACGGCAATGGCTTTCCTCTGAATTCCCGCTTTTCGTTGAAACATACAGAAAGACCTCAACGTCTTCTTTATCCAGATATTCAAAAAGAGGCAGCGTGGCCCGGATCTCCGTAACCGATCGGAGCGTGGCCAAATAGATTCCCATCCTGATCCGCCTGTGTTCATAAGAGCGCTTCGAAAACGCATGATCCAGATCAAATCCCCTCAGATTAAAGAAATGTTGCAGGATCTCTCCACGCAAGGCATATAGATCCTTCAGCGGTTTCCTGATAAAGTAGAGGGGCGTAAGAAGGGCCTGGGTGAACGCCCTTCCCATCTCGAGGCATCCTTTCGAGGCGGGTTCGGTGCGTATCCTTTCTGAAAGCATTTGGACAACCGCGCTGATATGCCTGTAATACGCGTCCGCTTCGCCCATTTTCAAGGCTCCGACCGGTGATTCCATAAGAAACAGGCAATAGTCACGATGGAACCAGTCCGGCACTTTTTCAAGGTCCAGCGCGTTTGGCATCTGATACGGCATAACATACAGCATGGCCGCAAGAACATGCCGCAAGACGCCCTTTTCCTCTCCGCCTTCAGAGAGGGAGGCGATCTCATGTTCAACAAAAATCTGCTCTTCCCGGGTCAAGGGAAAAGACTTCATTTCCGCACAGGCAATCTTTTTGTGCCATTTTCCCAGATTGCCCTGATAGGCCTGCTGAAGCGCTTCGAAGGGCATTTTAAGCCATGTTTGAGCGAACTCCATGCGGAAAGGCCGCAGATCGCGGATCTCGTCCTCTGTCTGAGGCGACTTTTCAGATACAGGGCGGACCGCTTCAACACTGACGGTTTCAGCAGGGATTGTGCACGTGTCTCGGCGATGCTGTATTCGCCAAAGAACGGATTCCAGCCGATCGACGGACCGCTCAATGTCAAACAGCTTCATGGCGCGTCGCTGACCCGAGAGGGCGATGGCTTCCCATCTGGGACGGTCTTTGGTCAGCTTCAGGAGTTCTCGGGCCAGGTGAGCAGAATTCCCCGGTTCAAAGCGGATCCCGCTTTTTCCGTCTTCTACCACCTCTTGGGGGCCCCCTTGCCCGCTCGTTATTGTGAGAAGACCGGCAGCCATCCCCTCCACCTGGCTGATTCCAAAGGTCTCGTTTCCCAGGGAAGGAAAAACAAGCACATTGCTCCTGGCATACAGTTTCTTGAGTCCTTCCCGGTCAAGCAGCCCGGTGAAAACAATCTCTTTTTCCAGACCCAGATCGTGCACCATGCCCTGAAGGGCGGCCGCAAATCGACTGTTTATTGTTCCGCCGGCTATAAAACAGACAAAATCGAGTCCCTTGTTATTGAGGATGCGGAGGGCCTCAATGAGGATTTGAGGACCCTTTGAATCGGCGACCAGCCCTGCAAAGACAACGCGCAGTTTGTCAGTTGAAGGCGGCACGGCCATTTTGAAGGACTTCACAAATGCCCCCGGATAGATGACCTCTGCCTCCTGAAATGGATAACCCTTTCTGATCTCATCCTGCTTCAGCCAGTGACTGGCGGTTGCCACGTGGTAGCAGGGAGAGCTTGGATAATCCGAGGGGTTGTACCCAGGAAACGGATTGCCTAAGTAATGGAGCAGGGGGATGTGGCGCCCAAACAGAGGCTTCAATATGGGCAGGCCCAAAAGATCGACGTTTCCCGCCAGGCATATGTCCGGCTGGAATTCATTGAGAGTTTGCTCTACGGCCTCCTGATTGGCCTTGATAAAGGCCTCAACGGTTTCCCTCGGGAACAGGCGCTGCCCCTTCTCATCCCAGAACCCGCACAGGCGAAGATTCCTTTGTATATGGGATTCATTTTCTCCAGGTTCGCCCAGGCAGCGTGTATCGGACGTCAGCACCCGAATCGCATGACCCCTTTCCATCAAAAGCATAGCAAAATCGGCCATATTCTTGCCATATCCCCCTAATTCCTGAGGTGGAAAGAGATTGTTGACAACAAGGATCCTCATGGGGGGTGTTTGTTTTGACAAATGATTGGGCCTTGACGATGGTCTCTCCCCGTTTCGCTTTAGATGCACTCCTAACAGGCCTTGGACAAATCCGATTTTGCCCCTGTCTATATCGAGAAGGCATGTGCAAAGCTCCCTGGCCCTGCCATGTTCCTTTTTTGCCGCACAGGCCCTGATTAGATTCATCAAGGATTCAATGGATCGGCGGTCGAGTCGGGCGGCCTTGAGGGCAAGCTTCTCAGCTTGATCCACAAAGCCTTCCTGAAGCGCAATCTGGCTTAGGGTGTTGAGCGCCCCTACATCCGCAGGATCAGAGAGCAAGGACTTTTCCAGAAAGGCGACGGCTTCCCTTTTCTTAGAGCCATTATACAGCGCCATCCCGAAGGCGGAAGGATCCCCCCCGCCGAATACGGCCGCGCCCGAAGAGAGCCTTCGGCACCCGAATTTCTGAAGGGCGTTCTCCAGTTCTGACGGTATTTGGTTGGAATCATGCATGGACAGACCGGATATGGCAATATGCTTGATGCGTGAATGGGAAAAAAGATCGGTCATAAAAGCCATGCAGGCATCCTGGATGTCAATAACTGCCATATCCCACAGGAGCGAAGGACCTCTCTCATCTATTCGATGCATGTTGAGCCCTGGCAATTGGGAAAGATCATCCAAAAAATCCTCGGAGACGTTTGGGCTGATCAAGATATTGACGGACGATTTGTCCATGTGGAGTCGATGGATGGTCCGAAACAGCTCGATTTCTTCCGATCTCAAGCGGGGCATGGCGTAGAAACGCTTTTTGTAGGTCTCCTGAATAGCCAGCATTTCCCTCCTGGGTTGATCCCCCTTCATGGAAACCCCGTTTTTATTGGCCAGATAGAGACCCAGGCAATCCCGAACATGGATGAAATTGTATCTCTGGGATACGCGAAGCCAGAATTCATAATCGGCCCCGCAGCGGTATTTCTCGTCAAAAAAACCTATCTCCTCGTGCAGCGACCGCCTCCAGACCGGCTGAGGGCCCACAATGCACGATCCCAGAAGTTTGCTGCGGGAAAAATCAGGCAATCGAAGCTGGCCCACGCTTGTACAGTTCTCAAATTGCTCATTTTCCGTCTCTGTTACAATGCAGTTAGCATAGGCCAGGGCAATTTTAGGATGCTGTTCCAAGACCTTTGCCAGTATTTCCAGTGCGTCTTTTCGATGCCTGTCATCCGTATTCGCATTGGTGATATACTTGCCGCGCGCCAGCCGAATGCCCCGGTTCCAGGCCTGATAGACCGTTTCCCGTCTTTTTGTCCTCTCATACCGGATATTGTTGTATTGCTCCTGAAAGGCCTTTACAACACCTTGCTCATTCTCCTCCGATGCTGCGTCAATAACGATGATTTCAAGAGAGGAGGCAATGGTCTGGTTTTCAAGATCCTCCAGGCAGCCTCGAATGAAACGCTCGGCGTTGTAGGTGGATACAATCGCAGAAATGAGACAGTTGTGATCGACTCTTCTTGCCAACGATTACCTTTATAAACGCAAAGAACTATAAAAAATGGTCCGCAAGGCCGACATATACCCTCATGCCCGATCCTCGGACAACGCCCTTTCCAGTTTCTCACTTGCATCCAGGTTCCAGGGTTCAAGATCAAGGACACGGTTGTAGAAGACACTGGCGTCTTCCCTTTTGTCGAGCGACAGGCAGATGTCTCCAAGGGTCATAAGCGTCTCTATATCCACAGGGTTATCCTCCAGGACCCCCAGATATATCTTGAGGGCCTCTTCGAGCTCCCCCATCTCGAGACAATAAAAATCGGCCAGATTTTTTTTAAACGTGGCATTCTCAGGATTCAATCGCGCGGCCTCTTCATATCGCATCCGAGCCTTCTCTTTCTCTCCAATTCTGAAATAGAGAACCCCCAAATCATTATGGGCCAGGGCGTCATCAGGATATCTTTGCAGCAGTTCCTCCAATTGCTGGATTGCCTCCCTGTTCATGTCCCTTTCTACGAATTCCTGGGCCCTTGCATACAAGTCTTCCGCCGTTTCCTTCGCCCCTGTCGTATCCGTTGACCTCAGCGCCCTGTCTTCCGTCCCCTGCCCTCTGACCTCTGATGTCTGAGCACTGACCTCCAATCCGTGGAGACCCTCCAGTTTCTCCTGGGCATCCAGATTCCAGGGCTCCAGCTCCAGAACACGGTTGTAGAAGACCCTGGCATCATCATTTTTTTCTAAGGTCGCGCAAATGTCTCCTATTGTAAGAAGCGTCTCCACGTCTGCGGGGTCGGCCTCCAATACCTTCAGGTAAATCTTCAGGGCCTCCTCCAGATCTCCTGACTCAAGGCAATAAAAATCAGCCAGATTCTTTTGAAACGTCGGGTTTTCCGGATCAAGCCGAGCAGCCTGTTCATAATGCTGCCGGGCCTTGACCTTTTCCCCTTCCTGGTAATAGAGCACGCCCAGATCGTTGTGCGCCAGCGCGTAATCAGGATACATGGTCAGCAGCATCCGAAGCCCCCCAATGGCCTCTTTTTTCCCTCCGCCGTCCAAGAGCCGCTGGACCTCTTCATAGAGAGCCTCCCTTGGCTTTCCATTCCCTCTTTGTTCATATACTTCAGCGCCATGTTGAAATTCCATGATGTCACTCCTTTGTTGTTTCCCGTATCGTTTAGAACATGCTGCATCCTAACATCCTGCCGCGCCTTGTCTCGGAGAAGTCTTGCCCTGAGCATTATTTGGGGGAAAAACCTCTTCGGAAGGATAACCCAGACGTCGACACGCCCTTAGGTAAAAATCATAGGCAAACATGTTGTAATTACAGTCGCAAGACCTTTTCGGGCACTTCTTCATTTCATCGTACATATAGGCTCCAAAATCTGCCGGGTCTATGGCCAAAAAGTCAGCAGTGAGACGCCTGGCGCACCAAAGTCCATAAATAAGATTGCCGTTCGGCTCAAGCAAAAAGGCAGAATATCCTAAACAGCAACGTTTCCCTTGGGAGGAAACAACATTGGCATCTCTCGTTGCATTGTTGGTAAATGAAGTTTCTCCTGCTGGTGGGCTATAGGCTTGAAGACCAATTTTGAGGCCGGTTTCGTTCTTGATGTGGACAAGTTTCTCTATGTCTTTTCTTGATAAACGATTATTGACCTGCGTCAGTTGAATATTCAACACTGATCTATATTTGTTTATAAACCTTATGATTCGCTCGATATCCTCATGCGTTCGATAGGAGACATGGATGCTTCCCACAATATTGATAAGGGGAAAGTAAGGCGCAAGCCTTTCTCCCAGCTTGTCTATAAGCTTCAGATTGCTGATCAGCTGCACATAAATATTCGGCTTTTGAGACAATAGAGAAATGATGTCTACAATATGCTCGGATAATGTGGGTTCCCCTCCGGTCAAATTTACGAATACGCGCTCTGCGAGTTGGCCCAAAGCAACGATTCGTCTGGCTATTTCTACCTCCCGTCCAGGGATGTATTGTATTTGCCCTGATGGTTTCCCCGAGTATTGTCCCTTATTAACGCAGTAATCACAGTTCAAATTACAGAAATCTGTAACGACCCATTCAAACCAAAGGAGTTCCCGGCCCTGCATCAATCTCTTACTATTTCCAGAAGGTCCAGACCATATAGCTTGAGGGCCTGTTGAGCGGACAACCTCTCTCTTGGCGTCAATGTGCACGCGATTTTTCCCTGCAATTGCCTCGGCATAATGCTTTGCATCCTCATTCTCCGGATCGATTTGCAGGACCTTCTCATAAAAAACTGCTGCTTCCTCGAATTTCTTCTTCGACACACTGATATGGCCAAGCATAAGGAGGACGTCGACATCCTCTGGATTGGAGCTCAAGGCTCTTGCATAATGCTCGAGTGCCGCATCAGAATCTCTCATGACGACATAATAGAAATCGGCCATCCTTTTTTGAAACGACGCGTTACGTGGATCGAGCTCAACAGCTTTTCTGTAATGTGCGAACGCCTTTTTATCATTGCCACCCTTGTAATATATCTCTGCGAGATCCTGATGACCGATAGCATAATCAGGACAGAGGGAAAGGCCCTTTTGGAATTCCCGCAGTCCTGCCTCCACACTTCCAATCCGCACTAATTCACGTCCCCGCCTGCAAAACGCCTCGGCTACGTTAATTTTAGACCTTTCGGACGCTTGTTTACTCCAGAGTTCTTTAGCTTTGCCTCCTAGTTGGGTTTCTTCAACTTCAATGATTTTCACATTTTTTGGATTTAGATGCCTTTCAAACATTATCCACTTAGGCGTACCATAAATGGAATTACACAGCGAAGCTCCCTGCACAACTACTCGTGGAATTCCACAAGGTCTTGCCAGAGCTTCCTTTATGCCAACCCCAAGAACCTCAGGCAGAATATCTCTCACGCAATGCACCCTCTTGTACTTGCAGTGCCAGTTACATCCATAGCATTCCAACGGCAAACATACAACAGTTGTCAGTGGTGAATACGGCATGAACCGTCCGAAATGCCCACCACCCAGCAAAATAACATTCGGCGTACCCACAGCACAAGCCATATGAGCCAGACCCGTTTCAGCGCCTACTGCTAATCTGCATCTCTTGAGCAATGCTGCAGTCTGTCTCAATGTCGTCCTACCACTCAAATTAATTACTGAGCCATTCACTGCCCTCAAGTTCCTCTCGTTCTGTTCAAACTCATTTTCGGACCCCAGACCGATAATAGTAAATCCTTTATCATTGATACCTTGATACAGCGCAACACCATATTCGTCATAAGTCCTAACCTGATACCCAACCCCGCTGAATAAGGCAATTGTCTTCTCCGGAATTAGATTGGTATCTCTAAAAAATGCATCTGCAAATTCCTCGTCTTCTGCTTTTGTCCAAACAACCGGATCCAAGGATGCGACTTGAATTCCAAGAGCTTTTAAAAAATCTTTGTGCCTTTCAATCTCAAGCTTGTGTTCCTCGTTATTGGTGAGCAGCCTTGAGTAGAACAGATTGTGTCTGTCCCTAGTTATCTGATCAATGTTACAAAGATTCCCTTCAAATGCGATGCGTTCTTTCGCACCTGGCTCTATTGCGAATAGATCCGTCAAAGGTTCTCGCGAAAAAACTGAGTTCAAAGAAAGATCCGGATTATGCTTTTTCAATTCGCTTATAATGCTATCTCTGTACGATGTATCTTGATAAGCCCTTTTTTTATTAAATGTAACAATTGAATCGATAAATGGACATGCTTGGTAAAGATTTTCAGCTTGTTCTTGGCATAGAACAATCAACTTTGCATCCCTGTATTTATTCCGAATGTGTGCCAACATTGAAGCGGAAAGGATATTGTCTCCAAGATTGTCTGTACGAATCCAGTTTATAATTCCATATGTGTCATGGCTTTTCCCTGTGTCCCCATCATAGTTCATTGCTTTCATACATCTGCCGCTTGCCTCATTAAAAACCGATAGGTCCGAATCAGAAAAGTAGTTCTTCCAATCTCCGACAATCCCTTTTCTAGGAGCAACACTCCTGTCATTTTTCAGTGAAGGCATTTTTGGCTCTTTAGGTTTCTCAATTCCCAAAACATGCGCGATATTTTCTATAGTCTTGTCAAAACACAATTTCAGATTTTCATATTTTATTACGGTTATTTTGTCCATAACCGGCATCCAGCTCTCAACATGGTATGACCATCTTTTGCCCATGCTTGAAGCTTTTCTTACAGTATATTCCGCATCAAACGGATAATCACATGGGCAGGCGGACAAAAATTCACTAATCGAATTTGTATGGGGAAATATCCTCTTATCGACTGCGTTAAAATAGTGGAAACAGCTAGTAAGAACATCTCTCCCGTCTCTCACCACATAAAAAATGTGAAAGTGTTTAACAAGTTCGCGAAAGAATGGAGCAAAAAAATAAAATTGATGATGGGACTTGATAATTCTTCGTTCTTCTCTAAAATACATTGATTCAAATAGTTTTTGCAATTCCCTGCTTGTTCCGACGACTGAAAGCTCGCTGTTTAAAAAGTATGGGAAATTCATAGCGATCGAATTGATTAGAAAATGGGTTCCCGATCTTTCGTGGCACACAACCATCACCTTTTTCCCGTGCCTTGCTTCTCCCGTTGTCACTTTCCGATCAATTTGAGAATCCTCAGAATGAACGCTCAACACAAACGGGTCCCTCCTGGCATCCTGTTCTTTAGATTCAGAAACTGGAAAACAGAAAACCACTCTGCCTTCCTTATCCTTTTTCGAAATCGGCTGAATATTCATAGCTTCGGCGGTATCAACCTGACAGTCGTCTTTAACCCATTTGAAATAATCCTTCAAAAAAACCGGAAACTTGTCAACGGCTTGCAATTCTTTCCACTGTTTAACACCATTTTTATAGCCAAAGTAAGCCTCCTTAAACCGAATCTGACTCTCCATAGCATATGCATAGTGTTGGAAAACTAAGCCCTTTTCTTCTGTTTCATTATGTGAAAATATGCGCCCATTGCCAATATTCTTCCACGTTCCGTCCGATAACTTTTTACATAATCGCGGCGGCTCGTGCGACATCCAACGGCACCCAGGCCTAAACCGCCATGTCCTCAGCCACTCATAGCTAATATTATTGCCATACGTTCCACGTGTAGTGGTTACAAGCTTGTCCCCAACAAAATATTGACAGTAATAATATGCTGCACTCTTATCGGGATGATTAAGAAACAGGCGCCTACCTGCTATAAGTTGTTCCTTCGTCCATAGCTCATCAGCATCAATCTGCCACAATAAACATTCCTCAGAAATGCTTTCTAATGGAGCATTTATCATCTCAAGCTTTCCATCCCAGAATTTACCCTCGCTCCTGCGATATACAGATACGTTCTCGGGAAAATCTCTCTTTAATCCATCAATATATTCAGAGGTTCCATCAATACTCATCCCGTTTCGATGCATATCATTTGGAATCTGTCCTCCCTGTTTTAACGACCAAGCTGTATCGTGCTTCAAATCAGCGACGCCCTCCACGATATGCCAATGCCATCTAAATGGTAATTCTTTCAAAACGTCAATATGATACCGAATGAACGGTTCCCCATTCAGCACAATGGTAAAAAAATGGACAGGGAGAACCTCCTCCGTCCTCTTAAAAATCGCATAACCGTTTCGTAAGCCCCAATCTTCTTCAAGAAGATAATATCTGGGATCATTGATTAACTCGACGTAATTCAAATAGTTTTTAATATCATTTATGTCATCAAGCATAATTATCTTGCTGCCATATACTTGCTTTAGCTCAGCTCTTCCTGTAAAAGCTGATCCGTCAATCAAGACCATGTCAAAGCCATCAATGTTGTTCTCTTTCTGTATCTCTCTGATGCCATTCCCCGCAACGCTCACTTCGCTTGTTTGTTCAATATCGCTTCTAAGCCAACCCAAAACCTGCTCCAACGGGTATTTATTTAAATTGGTATGAAAGGTTCTGTAGAACTCTGTAACATCCTCTTGAGACAAGACCATGTCCCCGCTAACGGTCGAAAGGTTGTAGCATCTAACAAAAGATACATTCCTATATCTTCGGACCAATTCAGAGCATCGGGCCTTTGATATCTCAACACAAAAAAGTTTACACTCATTTCTGTTCTTCTGCAGACCCTTCACAAATGCTTCCGTACTCCCATCACCACTAGAAGACCCAATCTCTAAGACTGTCTTTACATTTTCGTAACGGGCGAGTCTTTCAATCGCAAAATAAAATGCATCATTTTTAATCTCTGCAGAAATTAGCTCTGATCCCTTGCCTACATGACCATTTCGCAGCGCATCGCGCCCGTGTTCATGGACAGACCTTTCCTCATTTACATTATATTCCATGGCATTCGTCGATAATTTTATGCGATTCCCTGTTTTCAAAGTAAAATTGCTTTTCTGACTACCCTCGAAAAAACTCTATCAATATTGCCCCCCCGCCTCCTCTCAATCCCAACCAGTGCTCGGAATTCCTTGCCTCCTGCGGGCAAGTGTGCCCAAATAAATCTGGTTCGCGAGGTTTTTCGGCAAACTGCTAATCAAAACGGCAGCATTTTATTTTCCTGAGAGGGGCCGCCACGTGCCCATCACAAGCTCAACTGAAAGTACAGCAATTGCCATGCCAGACGTGTGGACAATTTTTTCTATTTTAAATTAAGGGGGTTATTTCATAGATGCGAGGCTAAACTAAAAATTGGGTCAATCTTTTGACATGAAATCCAGATTCAAACGTCGGGCGACATGGATCGACATGATTCATTCTCAATTCAGGCTTCCACGTGCTGCTTATTTCCCTCACACACTGGCAGGACCTTGACCGGGTCCACGCCGTGCTGGAGATAAACGCATTTCCCGCCACATGCTGGCTCACAGGCTCGATAGGACGCCAATATGGGAAAACCGAGGCCAATTATCGCACATCTCCTGATAAGCGCTTTGCATTCTACGGGCAAAGGATGCGGCGTCGCACAGAGGGGATTGCATCATACGTTCTCGCATGCCTTTCCTGAATTCATTCACTTTTCCCAAATCAGATGCCAGTCCAACTGCTGCCCTTACGTACCCCTGTTCTGTATCGCAAACGAGGGAATCGAGGCCGATCCTTGTAAGAATGCTGGCTCCAACCCTGGCCGAATGCCGGTCGCCCTTTAACGTCACCACTGAAACGCCCATCCACAAGGCCTCGCAGGTTGTGGTTGTGCCGTTGTATGGAAAAGGATCAAGAGCGATATCTACCTCCTTGTAAAGCCGGAGATGCGCCTCAAACGAGGCTGTGGCAGGATGCAACGCAATGCGATCGGGTGTTATGCCCAATTTCAAAAACATATCCAGACAACGGTTTCGAACAGCAGCATTGGACAGCTGTTTGCTCTTGAGCAAAAGCCGTGACCGGGGAACCTGGCGTAAGATCCGTGACCAGATCTCCACAACCCTTTCATTCACTTTCGGCAGGCTGTTAAAGGAACCAAAGGTAATGCGTCCCGGTTCCCTGAGAGGCCTTTCAGAGACAGGCGGCGCATCGTCAGGGGGCCTGTAGCACAAAAAACCATCCTGGAACCTTATGAGGGTCTCGGCATGGAACATCTCTGACTCGCCTGGTGGGTCAGCGATTTCATCCGAGATGCGATAGTCCATGACGTCCAGTCCCGTGGTATCCGGATATCCCAGCCAGGTGACCTGAACAGGGGCCGGCCTTTGTGCGAACACGCGTAGACGGTTGTTTGCCGTGTGCCCGGCAAGATCAATTAGAATGTCTATCTTGTCGTCATAGATCTGTCGGGCCAATTCATCGTCGCTGAGTCCCGCTACTGGACGCCAGGTTCCGGAGAGGGCCTGTATTCGGGATGTCATTGCGTCAGGCCGCACCGTCAGTGAATAGCACACTGTCTCCACCTTCTCACGATCCATATGCTGGAGAAGCGGCAGGAAAAAGTGGCCAACGGAATGTCCACGAAAATCAGGAGAAACATAGCCTACCCGGATAGAGCCGTCTTTCCCAATGCCTCTGTGGTGAATAAATCGGTTGGCCAAAGGCAACCCGTGCCGATGCCACCATGCCCTGGCTTCTTCAAAGAGGGTTCTCCGGTCGCAACGGATGTCGTAATGCATGGCGAGCAATAAATCGCTGTGGGCCTTAGAAAAGTCAGGATTCAGACAGATGGCCCTTCTGTAGCAGGAGAGGGCCTCTTGAAGCAATCCCATTTCCTTTAAGGCAATGGCCAGGTTGTTCCAGGCCTCGGAGAAACGGGGCTGCAACCGGATGGCGCTTTTATAGCTGGCAACCGCCTCATCAAATCGCAGCCGTTCCTGAAGCATATGGCCCATATTATAATGAAACATCGCCCGGTCCGGTCTTATCTCCAAGGCCCTTGCAAGATACGCTATGGCTTCGTCAGTCCTGTCAAGATCATGGAGCGTGGTGGCCATATTGTTGCAAGCTTCATGATAATCGGGTTTCAGTCTGATTGCCTTTTCATAGCAGACGGCCGCTTCAATCAGTTGGCCGCCTTTTTTGTAGGCATTTCCCAGATTGTAATAGGTTTGAGCGCAATTTGGCCTCAAACTGAGGGCCTTCTGGTGGCAGACGACTGCCTTTTGGAATTCCGCCCTTTTCTGGAGGGCAAGCCCCAGATTGTCGTAGGCGTCAGCGTAGGCGGGGTTTGCTGAAACGGATCGAAGAAAAGAAACCATGGCGTCCTTTAATCTCGATTTGACCTGATAGCAGACCCCCAGCCAGTTATGGCAGGCCGCATTGTGAGGGGCCAGTTCAGCGGCCTTTTCCATAAAGGAAATGGCGGAATCAAGGTCGCCCTTCTGGTGGGACATGGCGCCCAAGAGGAAATAGGGCCTTGGGTCTGCGGGAGCATGGGAAAGCATTTCCCTACAGATGGCTCTGGCCTGCGCAAACTGCCCGGATTTGTAGCAAGTTAAGGCAATTGCCCAAGGTGTTTTTTCAGAAATACCCATTTGGTTGTCTACAAGGCAGCGGCCTGCCTATCGGCATCTTTCCAATACGGAATGTGCATTCATATTGCTTCAGAGACTTAAGCTGGCCTGATTTCAGCTTCAAAATATACTGAGCGGCCACGCCGCCCATGGTCAGATAGAGGAAACTGAATGACTTTTATCGGCAATCAGACAGTCCAAGCCGTTCTATGGATGCTTGCGAGATCATGCATCAAATTTGCCAAAAAGTATCAGGCCGTTCGTTGTGTGCAAGGATCAGGAAACGGCCACAGCAACGTGATCATGCCCCAAGGAGGGCTGACGGCCGCAACCAAACAGCGTTCTGCCCGCCCATGGGGGTCTCTGCCCAAGGGCTGCAATAAAATGCGTTCTGATCGCTCGGCGACCGCCCCCGGGCTCGGGATAGGTTTATTGAAAGGCAGCAAGGAATTTCTTCCCATGAAAGGGTGTCCTTGGGGCTGGAACAGACTGTATTTTAAAGCCCTGCTGCCGTTCCCACGAGCTGTGTTCGGTTTTTGCAGCCCTTGGGCAGAGACCCCCA
>ENA-OSEO01004030-OSEO01004030.1-sediment-metagenome-genome-assembly--contig:-NODE-4030-length-16084-cov-2.930405_pt1 | contig 16084 bp, 13 predicted proteins | sample MGYA00237883_ERZ534232 | MGnify/ENA metagenome assembly ERZ534232 | reverse complement strand
GACCGCGGCGAGCACGGCTCGCCGGAGTCGTGAAACCACCCGACCCAGATCGCCGAGCGGATCGCCGGCGAATAGACCGAGCTCCGCGGCAAGCTGCTCCGCGTATCGGGCCCAGCCCTCTCCGAACGCCCGGTACTCGTTCAGGCGACGGAATCGGGGAAGATCGACGAGCGTTCGCAGTACGGCCTCCTGTACGTAATGGCCGGGGAACGCCTCGTGGTGAGCGACCGTTCGTCGCAGGTATGCCGGGACGCCGTCGATCCCGCCACGAATCTGCGCGGCCTCTGGCCGCCCGGCCGCCGGAGATCCGGGACGATACCCGGAGATCGAGAGGATCCCCGGGACGACGACGACGTCGATCGGATCCGATGGGTATCGCCCGAAGACCGATCGGCAGCGCTGCCCGGCTTCGTCGACCATCGCCTGCATCTGTTCGGCGACGGGCCCGGAGACGGCGCGCGCCGCCCGCTCGGATGCGACCTCGAGCGCCGGACCCCATACCTCGACGGGCCCTGTGGGAAGATCCGCAGCGGCAAGGAGCCGGGGGAGTTCCCGCTGGCAGGCGGCGAGTTCATCCGATGCGAGCGCAAGCCAGCGCTCCGCGGACCAGGTCGTGGTGGTATGATGCCGAAGCCAAGCGGCACTGCCGATCGTGTGGGACGAAGCGAGCGCCTCCCCGATCCGGAACCGGCGGTCCTCGAGGAACCACTCCGCCAAGTCGTAGTTCCACCGCGCCTCGCCGCTCAGCGCGGCACGATCGAATGAGCGCAGTTCGCAGAGTGCGGCGTCGATCTCCGACGCGGATCTACACCGATCGACGGTCGCGATGAACGAGTCGAACGGAGAGGACGCCGATACCGCGGCCAGGCCGCTGAGAACGAGGATGATCGTCCCGATCGCGATTCGATGTCGAATCATTCTTCCCCCGCTCCTTCTCGCGCGGCGCCGTCCTGCGCCGCGCCCGAATCCACTCGTTGCCGATCGCTCTCCGCTTTGAGGATACTCGAGAACGGAGGGCGGAGATGAGAGGACGAGGCAGGTGGACGAGGGCCGCGGGGATCGGTGGGATCACATGTGCACTGGTCTTCGGGCTCTGGGCCGGCGCGGCTCCGGAGCCGCCGGTCCTCCTCATCTACGGCTTCCAGCCGATTCCGGGATTCCGAGCGACGGACTTGTGGACGAGGCTCGCCGAGCAGCTGAGCGGGCGCCCGGTCTCTGACGCTCGCCCCGTCACGCTCGAACCCGGGCACACGCTGTTCGCCCTCCAGGGTGCCGGACCCGCGGGTCGCGACGTCTACATCAGTGACTACACGCTCCGCTACGAGCCGACGATGCGAGACCTGCGGTTCTACGCGCGTCGGATCGCCGACGAGATCGCTTGGATCACCGCGAACGCCGGGAGCGGGCGGGTGGATCTCGTCGCACATAGCATGGGCGGCCTGATCGCTCGGGCGTACCTCGAGGCGTCCGACTTCGCCCCGATCATCGGGAGCCCCGGCTTCCCGGACTACGGGTTGAGATACCGCGGCGATGTCCGGACGTTGGTCACGCTGGCCACGCCCCATCACGGGACGGAGTTCGCTTCGTCCGGCGTTTGGTTCGGAACTCTCTCCAACCAGCTCGCCCCCGACAGCGAGTTCCTGCGACGCCTCAATCTCGCCCCGGATGAGGATCCGCAATCTGCGCTCAACCCCGGCGTGCGGTACGCGTCGTTCGCCGGGCAGAGCTGCCTGGGGTGCGGCCTCCGCCGCGACGAGGACGACTGCCTCCGAGCCTGCATCGTCGAGGGCCTCGCGTGGCGGGGCTCCGACCTGGTGATTCTGATGGAGTCGGCATACCTCCCCGGCGCCGAGAACTACCCGTGCCTGGGGATGAACCATGTCGACCTCCGCGAGCATCCAGCAGTTTGCGAGGCCATCGCCGCGCTTCTCGACGGCCGGCCAGTCCCAAAGCGCCTGTTCCGGTCGGATTCCCTGCGCGATCTCGTCGATCATGACTAGGGACGGATCGCGCCAAAACGATCCAGGGGCCAGACTCGCAAGTAGGGGACGCCGATGAAATCCCGCTCATCGACGAACCCCCAATATCGGGAGTCGAACGAGTTGCGAGTGTTGTCCCCGAGGACGAAGTAGCTCCCGGCGGGGACGAGTGTCGGTTCGACGCCGAACCGGAAACGCGGGTCGCTCGAGTCGTAGTATCGATCGAATTCCGCTCCGGTCAGTCTCCGGCCGTCGACGTAGACACCGCCGTCTCGGATCTGCACCGTCTGCCCGCCGACGGCAATCAGTCGCTTCACATACCGCATCCGCTGCTCGCGAAGCCGGATCCCGAGGTCCTCGAACGCGACCCCGTCCCCCGGCGGGACGCGCAGCGTGCGAGCCGCCTCCGCATCCGTCGTCAGATGGATCGCCGTTCCCGCCGGCAGGGAGGTCAAAGATCCTTCCGCGCCCGCAACCGAGTAGACGGGATCGCCGTTGAGGAACAAGAGCCTCTCCCCTCGCTCGAGCCCCGCACGGGCGGCCGCGGACCCGGGAAGGACCTCCCGAACGATCACCTGCTCGGTGTGGTAGAAGACGATGATATCGCCCGGTCTTGGGTCCCGGAACCGGTACGTGAGACGATCGACGAAGAACGAGTCCCGGGGGTCGATCGTCGGGATCATCGATCCCGTCGGTACGTGCATCCGAACGGTCACGAAGCTCATGATCAGCAGCGCGAGTCCGCCCGCAACGGCGAGCACCTCCAGCCATTCGAGCCCCCCACGCGCCCAACGCCCCGGCGTCCATCCGAGGCGCTCGACGAGCCGGATGATCATCGCCGGCCGCTTCGCGTCGCTCCTTCGCCGCGGCCTCGTCCCCCAACGCGTCGTCATCGTGCAGGCTCCTCTTTTCCCCCCGGAGATGCCCCGAGTGTATCCGGTCCGCGAACCGGGATCCGCTCCCTCGTTGCCCGTTCCCGCCCCCCTGCATATACTCGAGTATGGGCATGTCAGGCGCGCGCCATCCAGCCCATCTGGGTGGCGCGCGTCGTTTGGAGGGAGAATGCTCATCCGCTCCGTCGTGATCGCGGGGTATCTGCTCGCCCTTCTTGGGATCGGCCTCGCCGCGCAGCGGCGCCGCCGGAGGACGCCCGACGACTACTTCCTCGCCTCGCGGACCCTCTCCACCCCGATCCTCTTCCTGACGATGGCGGCGACCAACTTCAGCGCCTTCACCGTCTTCGGCGTCTCCGGCGCGGGATGGGAGAGCGGCTACGCCGTCTACCCGATCATGGCGTTCGGCACGGGATTCATGGCGATCAGCTTCGTCCTGATCGGCCGCCCTGCTTGGTCCCTCGGGCGCGCACATGGGCTGACGACCCCGGCGGAGCTCGTCTTCCATCTCACGGGAAGCCCGGTCCTTCGCCTTCTGTTCTTCGCCGTCATGGCGGCGTTCACTCTTCCGTACCTGGCGATGCAGCCGATGGCCGCCGGGTACGCGCTCGAGAGCCTGCTCGGCATCCCGTACTTCGCCGGCGCGGTGCTGATCACCGGGGTGATGCTCGCCTATACGTTTCTCGGGGGACTCCGCGGCGTCAGTTGGACCGACGCGTTCCAGGGGGGCACGATCCTCCTCCTCCTGGGCGCGGCCGTCGTCGTGATCGCCGGTCGGCTCGGAGGGCTCCCCGCGGCGCACCGAGCCGTCGCGATCGCCCACCCCGAGCTCTTCGCCCGTCCCGGGCTCAACGCCCTCTACCCGCCCGGCGTTTGGATGGGATACATGCTCCTGTGGCTGCTCTGTGACCCGATGTTCCCGCAGCTCTTCCAGCGGTTCTACGCAGCGCGATCTCCCCGGGGGCTCTCCCGCACGATGACCCTCTATCCGTTGCTGACGGGCCTCTTGTTCCTTCTTCCATCGACGATCGGCGTCATCGGCCGCGCCGCGATTCCGACGCTCCCGCCGGGCGCGACGTCGGACCAGATACTGCCGATCTTGTTGCGGACCCATGCGCCACCGGTCATCGAAGCGCTCGTCTTGACCGCCGCGCTCGCCGCGCTGATGTCCACGCTCGACTCGCAGCTGCTCACCCTTTCGTCGATGTTCACGCACGATCTCGTTGCGCCGATTCGGCGGCGCTTCCGCTCCGGCCCCTCCGCGGCCGACGCCGACGTCCCACCCTGGGTCGGGAAGGCGTTCGTCGTTCTCCTCGCGCTCGGCGGGCTCGCGATCGCCCGGCGGCCTCCCGCCACGTTTCTGCAGATCGCCACGGAGACGTTCACCGGGCTCGCGGTCCTGTTCCCGACGGTCGTCGCGATTCTCTACTGGCGACGGACCGACCCCGCCTCTGCGATCGCGTCGATTCTCGTCGGGGAGGCGATGGTCGTCGGGTATCACTTCGGGGTCTTGCCGACGCTCGGCACGCTCCCCGTCGTCCCCGTTGTCCTCGTGACCACGGGCGTGCTTCTTGCCGGGAGTTGGATCCGGGGCGGCGCGACCGCGTCGACGCGATCCGCGCCCAGCCTCGGCGGTGCGATCCGCCGTCCTTCGAGGATCGCGTGGACCCTCCTCTTCGCCGGGCTCTTCCTCGCCGGCCACGATCTCTGGAACTGGGGCGACACGCGGAGATCCCTTCTCGGATACCCGGGATGGGTCTGGTGGTTCGTCGGGCTATGTGCGGCGACCTCCGCCGCGTTCTGGGCGTTCAGCCGCGCCCTCGCCCGCGGAGCGCTCCGGTCGCCGACCCGCCGCGACGCGGCGGGCGTCCGCGCTCCGTCCGTCAAGCCGTGACGATCTCCGTCCGGACGGAGAGGCGCTGAAGCCGTTGCGCGTTGACGGCAACACCGATCCCCGGGGACGCGGGGACGGAGATGGTCCCGTCGGGATTCAACCCAAACGGCGGGTCGACGATCTCCTCGTGGTAGTAGCGGGCACTGGCCGAGATGTCGCCGGGGAGGCGGAAGTTCGGGAGCGTCGCCAGTGCGACGTTGTGCGCCCGCCCGATCCCCGTCTCCAGGAGTCCGCCGCACCAGACCGGCCACCCGTGATCCCGGCAGAGGTCATGGATCCGTCGCGAGGCGTGGAGCCCTCCGACACGACCGGGCTTGATGTTGATGATGCGGGCGCTTCCGAGCTCGATCGCCCAGCGGGCGTGATCGGGCGTCGGAACGCTTTCGTCCAAGCAGATCGCCGTTTGGATCTGCGATTGCAGGCGGGCGTGATCGAGGAGGTCGCTCGACCCGAACGGCTGCTCGATCATCATCAGGCCGTAGGCGTCGAGTTCTCGAAACAGGGGGGTGTCGTCGATCGAGTAGGCGCAGTTCGCGTCGATCATCAGGCGGAGGTTCGGGAAGCGTTGGCGCACAGCGATGACGGCATCCAGATCCCATCCCGGTTTGACCTTGATCTTCACCCGGCGGTATCCCTGCTCGAGGAATGCCTCGATCCGATCGACGAGCGAACCGAGCGAGGACTGGATCCCGACGCTCACCCCGCTCTCGATCCGGTCCGCGGTCCCTCCGAGGAGATGCGACAGCGGGAGGCCTCGTTGCTTGGCGTACAGGTCCCAGACAGCCTCTTCCAGCCCGGTCTTGGCCATGTGGTGGCCCCGAACGGGGCGGAACAGGGGCTCGAGGGACATCGGGTCGTCGATCTCGTTCCCAAGCAGCATCGGGATGAGAAAGTCGCGCTGCACGTGCCAACAGGTCTCGACGGTCTCGTAGGAATACCAGGGGCCGATGCCGGCCGCGGATTCCCCATACCCGACGAGGCCGTCGGAATAGACCGCAACGATGACGACGCGTTGCTCCGTCTCCCGTCCGAAACTCGTCTCGAACGGGTGCACCAGCGGAAGCCGGACCTCCCTCAGCTCGATCCGATCGATCCGCATCCGTTCACCTCCGCGTCTCGGGAGAGGATGTAGTAGCCGCGACGGAGCCCGTCCGCCAGACGATCGCTGGAGAACCCGATGACGGTGTATCCCGCGGCGAAGCATCTTTCGAACAGGGCCCGAGTCTGTCGGCGCCACGCGGCGGCGAGCCGAAGGTCGGCCGCCTTGATCGTCCCGATCTCCCCGGGGATCTCCACGACGACTGTCATACCCGTCGCCGGCCGCACCTCGCGGGACGGCCGCGCCAGACCGTCCGTCCCGATCATCGCCGGGTTCAACGCCCCTCCGGCCTCGTCCAGGGCATCGCCGAGCGACGGCCCCGAAACCAGATCGTCGATCCGGCCAATGACCCGCTGGCTGTCGAGCCACCAGTCGACCCGTAGGCGATCCGTCGGAAGTCCGGCGTTCAAGGCGTCGTCCATCGCTCCGTACACATCTCGCAGGTACGTCCGGGTGACCCCGCCGAGTTTCCCGATGTTGAGCGCGGCGTTCCGGCTCTCCAGCGGGTCGTACGTCCAAGTCACCAGGTCGATTCCCTGACGGCGCAGGACGTGGTCCCGCTGCGCGAGCTTCAGCCGATACCCGACCCCGTGCCCACGCCACTCGGAGAGGACCCCCATCATGTGCGAGCAGTGCTTCCGGCGGATCGCTGAGTCATCGGTCGATCCGAGAAAGCCCACCAGGAACCCGATCATCTGCCCACGCCCGTCGAACGCTCCGAGGACCAACCCGCCGTTGCGCTGCATGGTGACCATCACGTGCAGGGGGACGACGTCGGTCTCCGACAGTCCCCACACGCGCCGCTGAAGCGCCTCGCACTCCCGGTATCGGGCCAGGTCGGTCAGCCGTTCGATCGCCACCGATTCGCCGTTCATACACCCGGGAAGTCTATGCCCGCTCTCGTCGCGCGCAAGTCCCTCCGAACCCCCGGCAAGCGGGAGCGCGGCCCGGACTTGAGGTAGAATCGATCGATCTGACCTGTGGGAGGGATCGATTTGATGAACCCGTCGCGCGTCGCCGTTCGCTGGCTCCTCATCCTCGTCCTCATCGCAGCGGCATCCGGTCGCGGCGCGGAGGTCACGGACCTCATCGCCGCCGCCGAGGAGGCGTTCGACCGCTGGACGCAGCCGTTCGACTTCTCGCTCTACCGGGAGCGCCTGGAGGCCGCGATCTCCCTGTGGGAGGAGGCCCTCCCGGGGATCCCGGAGGAGGATTCCGCCGCTCGCCAGTACGTCCTGAACCGCCTCGCCCAGGCGCACTTCGAGCTTGCGGAGGCCTATCTGGTATCGCGGGCGGATCGCGAGGAAGCCTATCGGGCCGGGAAGGAGTACGCCCTGTCGAGCCTCCGCCTCGACCCGGTCGTCCGAGCGACGGAGGCGGAGCGGGGGTTCCGGGCGGCGCTGCGGGCGGCAAGTGACGTCGCCGCCGTCTTCTGGTACGGAAACACGCTCGGGCAATGGCTCAGTTACCATCAACTCGTCGCCATCTTCGGCGGGGTTCTCGATGTCCTCGCATGCTACGAGCGGGCGATCGAGATCGATGAGACGTACATGGGCGGGGGGCCGCACCGGTCCCTCGCCGCGTTGATCGCGCAAGCCCATTTCGTAATCGGCGCATCGCGCGACGATGCGGTCCCGCACTACGAACGCTCGATCGAGATCGATCCGGCGTACCTGGAGAGCTATGTGAACTACGCCGAGCATTACGCGGGCCCGACGAATCGGATCCCGCTCCGCGATGAGCTGCTCGCCACCATGGCGGACCTGGCGAAAGACCCGCAGGTCGTCTCCGCCTGGCCGCTCTACAACGAGCTCGCGATCCGCCGCGCGGAGAGGATCCGACCGTAGCGAACGGCCGGCACCCCGCGCGGCGAGGACGTTCAGTACGTCCGCCCCTTCCACGCGCCGCCCTGCCCGAGGGCGTGCCGCCTCGCCGAGGAGAGGGTCATCGCCGTGTACAGGACGCCCGCGATCGGGAGAAGCGGGGAGACGACGGCCGAGACGCAATGGTGACGCAGGATCGGGATGAAGCTTCCCGCCATCAGCGCCCATGCGCCGGCGCCGACCGCCGCGGTCGTCCACCCTCCCCCGGCCCCCCATCCGCCGGCCATTGCGCCGGCGACGAGCGCTGCGGGAGGAAGGGCGTACAGCCAGAGCATTCCGAATACGGTCCCCGCGAGGAGTAGGGGGGAGTATCGAAGCTCGGTGTACGCGGAGCGCGCGACCATCTCCCAGACGGCGCCGAGCCCTCCGTACTGCCGGACACTGCGAACACCGTCGGAGAACCCGAGCCAGAGCCGCCCGCCGCTCTCTTGGATCCGACGGGCGAGAGCGCAGTCGTCAATCAGCGCGGAGCGGAGCGCCGCGAACCCTCCGGCCCGCTCGAGCGCGCCCCGCCGCACAAGCACGCATCCCCCGGCCGCGGCCGCTCGAGGCCGGCGGTGGCGGTTGACGCGGCGGAACGGGTAGAGCTTCGCGAAGAAGTAGACAAACGCCGGGATGAGGAGCCGATCCCACCCGGAGCCCACGTGAAGCTTCGCCATCACCGAGACGAGGTCGCGCTCGTCGGCCTCCGCTCTGTCGATCAATGCCGAAAGGACCCACGGCTCGTGGGCGATATCGGCATCCGTGAGCCAAAAGAAGTCCGGGATCTCCCCGCTCGTCGTCCCCTGATGGAGCGCCCAGACTTTCCCCGACCATCCGTCGGGAAGAGGATCGCCGGAGAGGATCGTGAGGGGAACCGACGCACGATCGGCGGACGCGCAGGCGACGTCCGCCGTCCCGTCGTCGCTTCGGTCGTCGACCAGCGTCACCCGAAACGGTCCCGGGTAGTCCTGCGCGAGGACCGTCGGCAGCGTTTTCGGAAGGAGGTCCGCTTCGTTCCGGGCCGGGATCACAGCGACGACGGATCGGTCGGAACCTCCGCGCGTCCGCCCTCCGACCGGTCGGTCGAGGCGCGGCGACAGCCACCAGAAGAAGCCGTGGGCGAACAGAAGGGCAATCCAGGCCGCGCACGACAGCGCCGTCATGATCAGCAAGAAACGCACGCCCCCTCCCGCTTGTCACACTCCCCGATCGGAGCGGACTAGAAGTAGAAGTGGATCCCCCCGCCGAGGACCATCTGAATCCGACGGTACGTGGAGTAGCCGACCCCGAACTCGATGTTCCACGCCAGGTTGCGCGCAAACCGGACGCCAAACTCGATCCCCCCGACCGCGGAGAGAATCGCCTCCCTCCCGGCGTAGGGGGAGAACGGAACCGTCGCCCCGAGGGCGACATAGAAGTCGACAACCGGCGCGTCAACGGCCCGGATCAGCGTTCGAATCGATCCCGATCCCTCGATCCCGCGCGCATCCCCCCAGACGAACAGCACCCCTTCCGCCCCGAAGCCGGAGGGGAACCAGTACCGGCCGCTGAGCAACCCGCCCCACGGGGCGTTCGTTTGGATCCCGATCCCGAACGTCCGCCCCGTAGAGAGATTCTCGGCCGTTTCCTCGTCCGCAATCCCCGATACGCCGAGGAGGCAGGCCAACCCGATCAGCAATCCTCCCCATATCGCCGCGCTCCGCCCGCTCATCGCCCCCCCCTTCGAATCGATCGATCATACGGACGACCCGATCCCCCGACAACCGGCGGTGACCGGCGGCCGGTCGTCGCTCATTTCAGCGCCTCCATCCCGCGGAAGTCGCGCTCCGGCGAGAGGATCTGTAGGACCTGCCGGTCATCGTCGGTCACCTCGCCGGTCACCGCCCTCGCCAGGAGCTCGCCAAGTCCGGGACCGAGCATGAACCCCTGGCCGCACAGGCCGATTGCCATGAGATACCCTGAGACCGCCCGCGAGGGTCCGACCAACGGGGATCCGTCCGGGGTCATCGGGTAGAGCCCACGCCAGGTCCGCCGAACGCGCAGCGGGGCGAGTCGAGGCATCAGATCGATCATCCGGCGCGCGACCATCGGGAGGAACGCGCTCGTCTCGCGACGATCGAACCCCCAGATACTCGGGCTCGGGGTGATGCAGAAGACGACCTGCCCGGTCGCATGCTGGAAGAAGTAGTAGTTCGCCGATCCCGGGGCCGGACGGATATCGACCACCATCGGATCGAGGAAGCGGGCGACCGGCTCCGTGATCCCCGCCTCGTGCGCATCGGGGCGGACCGGGTGGTCGAGCCCGACCATCCGCCCAACCTCGGCGGCCCAGGCGCCGGCCGCATTGACCAGAATCGGCGTCTCGATCCGACCGGCGGTCGTCAGAACCGCCCGCACTCGCCCCCCGACGACCGAGACCCCCCGGACAGGCTCCCGGAACCGAAACGTCGCACCGGACCGCTTCGCTTGCTCGTACATCGCGTGCCCGAACAACAGCGGGGAGCAGTGTCCGTCCCCCGGGGAGTAGGTGCCGCCGATCAAGCCGTCGGGGTTGAGCGCCGGGATCACCTCCAGGAGCCCCGACCGATCGTACCAGGCGATGTCGAGGCCGTGGTGGTGTTGGATCGCCAGCAGCTCCTTGAGCGTCTGCTCCTCCTGTGTCCGATAGGCGACGAACGAGTATCCGCCCGTCCGCCATCCGATGTCGTCCCCGTAGCGCGCATGCCAGCCGGAGGCAATCTCGATCGACCGGAGTCCCAGCCGGATCTTGGCAGGATCGGAGTGCGTCGCCCGCATCCCGCCGATCGCCGTCTTGTTCGACCCTTGGCCCGGGCTCGCGAGGGCGTCGAGAACCACGACATCGAGGCCGGCCCGCGCCATCGCCCATGCCGTCGGAACGCCCACGCTCCCCGCCCCGACGATCACGGCATCCGCCGTCGTTCGACCCGGCATCTCAGCCCTCCTCCGTCACGCCGGCGAAGCTCCCCAGCGGCACCTCCACGAACAGCGGACGAGGGAGATCACCCACCACCGTTTCGGGCGGGATCCCCTCCTCTCGAAACAGCCGAAGGATCAAGGCTCGGCATGTCTTCCCGCCGCACGCGCCCATCCCCGCGCGGGTGACGGCCTTGATCTCGTTCAGATCCCGGCAGCCGGCTCGGATCTGCTCGCGGATCTCTCCGGCCGTCACGCGCTCGCACCGACAGATGATCGCCTCGTCGCGGATCAGTCCGCCCGGTTCAGGGACTGCCGCGCCGACGGCGGGCGGCTGGACTCGGATGCCGGCGATCCGCTTCGCGAGCGCCCGCGGGGCGCGGAGCGATATGAGGACCGTTCGATCGTTCCGCTCGATCGCCCGGACAGCGGCCACCGGGAGCTCACCGAGGACGCCCCCCTCGGAATCGAGGACGGTGACGACGTCTCCAGCGCGCAACCGATCCGGCCCGAACTCATACGGGATCGTCACGGTGGGCTGGTCGGCGTCATCGCGGAAGTCGACCAACGTGATCGCGAGGCCGGGGCAGATCGCCACACAGCGCTCGCACCCGACACAATCACGGCCGACTTCCTCACCGACGTACCTCGGAACCCTCCGGATGTCGTCCCCGTCGATGCGAATCAAGTTCCGCGGGCAGACCGAGGTACACGGATTGCACGGGATCTCCTGTGTGCAGTGGAGGACCGGGAAGACCCCGGTCTCATTCGCGGGGGGTCGCTCGGCGACGCTCGCCCCGGGATGAGAGCGAAGGATCTCGGCCGTCCGGTGCCATTCATCGGGGATCGCCTCTGCGCGCACACCGAGATGATGGAGGATCTCGCGCCCCCGGATCCGGCCGGCGAAGATCGCCGCCGACGCCTCGGCGATCTCCTCCGCGTCCCCGGCGGCGAACGCCGGGATGCTGTAGCGGCGCGCCGCATCATAGAACTCGTTCACCGGATCGAGACCGACGGCGATCAGAACGGTGTCGCACTCGAATGACCGCTCGGTCCCGGGGATCGTCTGGAACCGTTCGTCGACCTTCGCGATCGTCACCCCCTGGACGCACTCCTCGCCCCACGCCGAGACGATCGTGTGGGAGGTATGAACCGGTACCCCCATGCGAACGAGCTTGTCCTTGTGGACCTTGTACCCGCCGCACTCCGGGAGGGCCTCGACCAAGCCGACGACGTCGATCCCCGCCTGGAGGGCGTGATATCCCGCGATCAGACCGACATTCCCGCCGCCGACGATGAACAAGCGCTCCGCCGGACGGACGAGGTCCCGGTTGACGAGTGTCTGGAAGGCGCCGGCGCCGTAGACGCCCGGCAGGGTGTTGCCGGGAAAGGAGAGCGACTTCTCCCGGGCGCCCGTCGCGACCAGGAGGACCTTCGGCCGGACGAGCACGTACGATGCCCCGTCCCTCAGAACGCCGACAAGGCCGTCGCTGAAGACGGCGAGCGCCGTCGAGTTCATCCATAGCTCGACGGAGCTGAGGGCGCGCACCTCCGCTGCGAGCCGTTCTGCGATATCGATCCCGCGGGTCCCGGCGTGAACGGCGTCGATCGAGCCGAAGAAGCGATGCGTCTGCAGGACGAGCTTCCCGCCCAAGCGGCGCTTGTCGTCGACCAGGTGAACGTCGACGCCGTGGGCGGCGATTTCGGCCGCCGCGGAAAGCCCCGCCGGACCGCCGCCGAGAATCAGGACCGACGTATCGATCGTCTCCACCTCCCGCATCGTCGGCGGCCGCTCGGCGGCCGGGAGCTCCGGGAGAGCCAAGAGGGGCTCGACATGCAGACCGGGGGTCGCTGGGGTCATGCACGCCTTGACAGGCCGCCCGTCGGCGAGCACCAGGCACTGCGCGCACTGCCCGTTGGCGCAGAAAAGCCCCTGCGGCGCGCCGTCCCGCGGGTGCCGACCGAAGATCCGGATCCCGTGTGCAGAGAGGGCGGAGGAGATCATCTCTCCCGGGTAGGCAGTGACGGTCTCCGTTCCAAAAGTGAATCGGAACGGATCTCCTCGGTCGATCGAGACGATCGGGTGCCGTTCAATCCTCGCCATCGCGTCGTTGCTCCTTTCCGTCAGGACCGATCGGCGGCGCCGCCTCGGACGGGACGCCGATGAATCGCTCCGTCACCGCCATCAGGACCTTCGCCCCCTCTCTCGGAGGGGTGGCGTACTCGTGCGATTCCCCCGATGCAATCCGATAGCTGTCTCCCGGGCTCAGGGCGAAGCTGTGCCGGCCGACGGTGAGGGTCATCGCCCCCTCCAACACGTATCCGAATTCCTCCCCGCGGTGGACCGAGCAGGGCTGCCGGAACTCGGGGGGAAACTCCGCGATCAACAGCTCCTCGACCGGGCGGGCCGGAAGCTGGCCGGTGAGATATCGGTACGAGATCGGAGATCCCCCGATTTGGATGTGCAACTGCTGGTCCGCTTTCGTCACGGTGTGCGCGCGTTCGTTGAGGGAACCGCTGCTCGAGAAGAGCGTCTCGATCGGGCGCTCGAGGGCCCGGCAGATCGAGGAGAGGGAGACGATCGAGAGGGTCGTGAGTCCACGTTCGACCTGGGAGAGGAAGCTCGTCGAGAGGCCGCACCGCTCGGAGAGCGCCCCGAGCGTCCACCCCTTCTCCTGCCGCGCCTGGCGGAGCTTCGCCCCGAGATCGTCCATGGCCCTAGCGTAGCGGAAACCGAGCGGCGATTCAATATACTACGACGCTGTTCAAAATACTGAATCCTCCTCGGAATCGTCCCCGCCCGCCCGGAGACTGAACCCTTCGGGGAACGGATCCCCGTCGGTGAGGACCAGCGTTCCCCACCCCGTCACGTGGGCCGTCCCGGAGATCTCCGGGATGACTGCGGGCCGCTCTCCGACGCTCGTCTCCGCGATGAGCCGGCCGATGAACTCGCTTCCGAGGACGCTCCGATACCGGTACGGCTCTCCCACGGCGAGTCGGCCGGTCGCATGCAGGTACGCCATCTTGGCGCTCGTCCCCGTTCCACATGGGGACCGGTCGACCTGTCCGTGCCCGAAGACGACGAGGTTCCGCGGAGGGTCGCCGCGATCGTAGAACTCGACCAAGCCGACGGCGAGTGGGTCACCGGTCCCTGGATGTCGGTACGGGGACCGGCGATTCAGAGCCCGGCGGATCCGGAGTCCGGCCGCGACGAATTCCGAGACGTAGGCCGGCTCGATCGGTCGGTCGACGGTCCCGGCGTCGACGAGGGCGAAGAGATTCCCGCCAAACGCCAGGTCGACGGGGGTTCCGTCCGCATCCGCGGGCCCGAGGTAGAAGGACGCAACGTTCTGCACCGTCACGGAGATCGGCGCGTCCGATCCCCGATCGACCCGGCAGATCACACGGCCCGCCGGGGCGTCGAGGACCAGCTGATCCCCGGCGAGCCACCCCAGCTCCGCGAGCGCTGCAGCGACCCCGATCGTCCCGTGTCCGCACATTCTCAGGTACCCGGCGCTCTCCATGAAGAGGACGCCGTGATCCGCCGACCGATCCGCCGGCGGGACGAGGAGCGCGCCGAACATCTCGTCATGCCCGCGCGGCTCCCGGAGGAGGAATCGGCGGAGTCCGTCGGCGTGGCGCACCATCCAACGGCGCCGTGCCTCCATCGTCTCCCCCAACGGGAGGGGGACGCCGCCGTAGACGATCCGCGTCGGCTCTCCCCCGGTGTGCGTATCGATGTACGAGACCGAGCGAAGAATCCTCATGTCAGCCCGCCATCAACTCCTCGACCGGCACGTAGTCCCGATCGTACCCGAAGTAGCGAGGCCCGAACGTCGCCACCCCCTTGTCGGTCCGCATCCGCTCGTGGGCGGGGATCACCAACACCGCCCCCCGGTACCCGTAGCGCACGACATCCGTCCGGATTGGCTCTCCGGTCGCTGGGTCGAGGATGCAGATCAGATCGGGCGGCATGCAGCGGACGTCTCCGTCGATCTCAAAAATCAGCCACTCGTTCTGGAAGCGGATCGTCGCCTTCCGGCCGCGATCCCGATCGATCCCGTCGAGGGTGATCTGCCCGAGCGAGAACCCCTTCGTTTTCTCCGCGCCGAACTCGCGATGGATATCGACGATCTTTCCCCGAAACGCATCGAATCCCCCCGTCACCGCGAGCGTCTCCGCCACCGGGTCGTGGTGCGCCCGCCGGGCCTCGAGGATCCGCCGCCCGAGCTCCCACGCGAGCGAGACCGATCGGAGGATCGAGACGCGGCGCAGATCACGTCCGCTCATCGGATATCCGGCGATCCACGAGATCCCGCCGTAGGCCATCGCAGCGCCCCGGATCACCCGCTCGACGAGGAGCGCGTCCTCGGAGTCGGCGATCGTGACGTGCCCCTTCTCGTCGGCGGCCGCCGTTGGGGCCGGAGAGACGCCGTGGATGTAGAACGACGTCATCTGCAGCTCCGGAAACGCCCTTCCCATCCCATCGGCATCGATCACCGGGACGCCGACCGCTCCTGCGACCGCCATCGGAACGGGGGTGTTCACTCCGCCGGCCTCGGGGGGGATCACGGCCTGGATCGGGCGCCCCATATATCGGCGGAGCCGGTCGTAGCACCAGAAGATCTCCTGGCCGTTCGGCGGCTTCTCCGTCAGGACGAGCGCCGCCCCGAGACACCCGGCGATCGTCGCCATCGCATCATCGGGGATCACGTCCGGATCGACGAGCAGGATCTCGTTTCCCTCTCTGATCACGTTCTTCGCCCACAAGAGCCCGATCTCGGGGTCGCCGCCGCCCCCCGTCGCCAGGATCGACGCGCCGAGCGTGATCTCCGTCAACGCCCGCTCGTCGATCGTCCGGCACTCCGTGACGCCCCATTCCGCCAAGACCTCTCTCGCGCCCATCGTCACTCCTTTCGCGACAGGCTCCGCTCCGAGCGAGTCAGCACTTCGCTTCCCGTCTCCGTGACCAGGACCATGTCCTCGATGGTGGGCGCGGCCACGATCATGAACGAATCGCGCGATTCGCGCAGGGCCGCGTACCGAATGCGGATCTTGCCCCCGGCCAGCACGGTTGCGCAATCGACCGTCTCCGCCAGGGCGCGCACGTCCAGCTCGGACAGCTCCCCGGCCCAGGTGACCAGGCGGTTGTCGCGCAGGAGCATCGTGGCGGTCGCCGAGGTTGCCAGGGTGTGCTGGGTGAGCTGCACGGCGAGGGCCGCCGCCTGATCGTCGCCGGTGGGGCCGGGCTCGGTCAGGCGCTCGCGGACGTCGTCCGGCATGGGGACCAGATCGCTGTCGGGCGATGGCGTGCCGGAAGCGGCCGGTTCATCGCTGACGGCGGCCAGGGCGTCCAGCAGATCCTGCTCGCTGGGGGCCAACGGCCGGGACTGATCGCCGTCGATCATCTCGTCTGGCAC
>ENA-OSEO01004028-OSEO01004028.1-sediment-metagenome-genome-assembly--contig:-NODE-4028-length-16085-cov-4.816404_pt1 | contig 16085 bp, 10 predicted proteins | sample MGYA00237883_ERZ534232 | MGnify/ENA metagenome assembly ERZ534232 | reverse complement strand
GAGGGCTTCCTCAACCTGGCCCTGCTGGGCCAGGATGCTGGCCATCTGATGGAGCGTGGCCGCCTTGCCCTGGACGTTGCCGATCTTCTCCTTGAGCTCCAGGGACTCCTTGTAGAGCCTGAGGGCTTCCTCGACCTGGCCCTGCTGGGCCCGGATGCCGGCCATCTCATGGAGCGTGGCCGCCTTGCCCTGGACGTTGCCGATCTTCTCCTCAAGCTCCAGGGACTCCCGGTAGAGCTTGAGGGCCTCCTCGACCTGGCCCTGCTGGGCCTGGATGCCGGCCATCTCATGGAGCGTGGCCGCCTTGCCCTGGACGTTGCCGATCTTCTCCTTGAGCTCCAGGGACTCCTTATATAGTCTGAGGGCTTCCTCGACCTGGCCCTGCTGGGCCTGGATGCCGGCCATCTCATGGAGCGTGGCCGCCTTGCCCTGCACGTTGCCGATCTTCTCCTTGAGCTCCAGGGACTCCTTATATAGTCTGAGGGCTTCCTCAACCTGGCCCTGCTGGGCCAGGATGCTGGCCATCTGATGGAGCGTGGCCGCCTTGCCCTGGACGTCACGGATTTCCTTCTCTAGCTCCAGGCACTCCTCATAGAGCTTGAGGGCCTCCTCGACCTGGCCTTGTTGAGCCAGGATGCCGGCCAGGTTGTGGAGGATTGCCGGCCGTTCGCTAACAGATGAAGGGCACTGGGCCAAGGCCTCCTGGTAATGTCGCCGGGCCGACTCGGTCTCGCCCAGGACCTCTTCAGCCCGGGCTAACTGGTGGAAAAGACGATAGTACGGTCCCAGGGTCAAAGTCACTTGGCAGAGGGCCTTAGCCTCCCGGAAGCGGGAGCGGTTGATCCAGGCCGAGGCAATCCTGTCAGCTATGGTTGCAGCTAATTCCTGGTCTTGGGCCAGGAAGGCCAGGCGGTGACACTCAAGCATTTCCGTCTCGCTCAGCCTCCCCTGCTTCTCGAAGATGACGTAAAGATGCCGCGCCCCCTGGCGGCAAGCCTGAATCCTCTCCTGGTCGCTGATCTCCTGCTCCAGCAAGGGATGAAGGATGGGCGAGACGTAGTAGCGGGCCTGGCCCGAGGCCGGGTCTGTTCCGGCCTCGATCAGGCCCAGGCTGGCCGCCCGCTCCAGGTGGTTGGCCACCAGGCCCTCGCCCCCGGCCGCCGCGACCAGGGCGGCCCGGTCCACGGGCAGGCCGAAGACCGCGGCCAGGCCCAGCAGCCGCCGCAGCCCGGCCGCCTGCTGGGCCAGGATCTGCAGCAGGAGCACGCTCTCCCGGAACTCCTCGGCCTTGCCCTCCAGGGCGGCCAGGATGGCCTCCTGGTCCAATGATTCATCGGCCAGGACCAGGTTGAGCCACTCCATCAGCCTGGGGTTGCCCGCGGCCAGGCCCACGGCCCGCCCCCTGAGTTCTTCGTCGGTCCTGGCCCCCTCCCTGAGGGCGGCCAGGAAGCGGAGCTTCTTCTGCTCGTCCGCGCCGCGCAGCCGCTCCAGGCTCTCCCGGTGCAGGCCGGCCGGGCCGGGCAGGGGGAAGTCGTGGCGGCTGGTGACGATGACCCGGCTCTCCGAGACCGTCTCGCGGATGGCGGCCAGCAGGGCGGCCAGGACCTCCAAGGCCTCGGGCTTGAGCCTGGCCGCCTCGCTCTCGGCCAGATCCAGGCTGTGCTCGAAGTCGTCGAAGACGAACAGGACCGGCTCGCTTCCCAGGGGGCCGTCCAGGAGGCGGCGCAGCCGCTGGACCAGGGACAGCTTGGGCGTGTTGAGGATCCCGATGGCCTCCTGGCTGTCCAGACGGTCGCCCAGCAGGCGGATGAACTGATTCTCGTCCACCTGTCCGACCCAGACCAGCCGCTTGTAGTCGGGCAGGCGCTGGCAGAGCCGGGCGGCCAGGGAGCTCTTGCCCTGGCCGCCCAGGCCGAAGATCAGCACCCCCTCGGCATAGCCCTGCTGCCCCTGGGCGCTGCGCAGGACTCGCAGGCAGCGCTGCAGAGGCCGGCGGCGGCCGACGAAGCGCTCGGCCGGGCAGACCTCGACCTTGGCCCCGGCGTCCAGGAACTCGGTCTGGGCCTCGCGGATCTTGAGCCTGGCCCGGCCCTTGGTCTTCAGGGTGGTGACCATTTCGTCGAGCGGGCCGGCCTCGGCGTAGAGACGGAGCAGGTGCCAGTCCGGGATGTCGGCCTCGATCAGGGCCACCCTGGCCTTAGCCACGGCCCGGTCAATCCGGCCGCCCAGGGCCAGCTCCCGATAGATCACCGCCGCGGCGGCGCTGGCCGACCTGTCACCCACAGGCAGGGCCCAGCCCAAAACGGCCGGGGCCCCGGCCGGGACCAGGGCCTCGGCCAGGGAGGGCAGGGCTCCCTCCTGGACCATCTGTCCGGTGCGGCAGCCGGAGAGGAAGACCAGCCGGGGCCAGCGGCCGCCGAAGACGCTGGCGATGTCCTCGGCCGTGGCCTCGCGCCTGAAGCCTAAGTCATCTTCGGTGATGAAGACCGGGACGCCGTCCTTGATGTCGGCGTGGCCGGTCAGGTGGAGGAGGTCGAAGTAATCCGGCCCGAACTCCTCGACCCGCTCGCCCAGGCCCTTGAGCGAACCGCTCTCTTCGACCCAGAGCTCCAGGGACTGCTGTCGGGCCAGTCCGAGGATGAGGCTCTCCTCGGCCTCGAAGTCGAGCACTGGTTCCACGTCGGTGGGTGAGCAGGCCATGAACAGGACCCGCAGCGGCCGGTTGGCCCGTTCAAAGGTCCGCTCCACGCCACTGACCAGCCGGACCGGGCTGAAGGGCCGGTTGGGCAAGGCGGCCAGGAAGCCCGTGTCGTCGTGAAGCAGTTCCCAGGGCAGATGCCTCAGCCGGCCGGCCGCGTCGATGCGGACCGCCAGGCCCCGGCCGCCTTGCCGGGCCTGGGCCAGCCAGCGCTCGGTCGGGCCGTCGAGCCAGTTGTAAAGACGCCGGCCCAGGCCAGGCAGGGTGTCTGAGCCGGGGGCGTAACTCTTCGCCACCTCGGCGATCAGCTTGGCCACTTCGGCCGGATCGAGAGGCCGCTGGCCGGACTGGCCGCCCGGCCCCTCGAAGCGGATCAGGCTGACCTCGTCCGTCTGTTTGAATATCCGGAAGGTGCAGGTTTGCATGGTCGGCTCCACGGTGCTGTGGGACCCGAGCTCAACCTTGAGACAGCCTAAGCCGCGCCAACCGCTTGGTCAAGTTTCTTCGGTCTTGTGGCTTCTTCAAGTCGGCCAAGTCCGGAAATCCCCCGGACCACCCCTCACCCAGCCTCTCCCTCAAGGGGCGAGGAGCCGGTGGGGGGCTGGGGCAGGCGGCGGGAGTGGATTGAGGTAGTTTGTCTTTCCAGAAGGCGGGGCCCGGAAGGGCCGGGGCGATGGGTTACCGGCGCGTCAGCGTGGCCATTCCCGTGGTGTCGCGGCTGCGTCCGTGACACCGCCAGGTTCCCGGATTTTCGAGCGCCTGCGGAGACGATGAAGCTGTCATGGACGCAGCCATGACAGCACAGCCTGATTCACCCCTCACCCAACCTCTCCCGCAAGGGCCTAGGAGCTGGAAACCGCAGGCATTGGCGGCTTACGCCCAAGCCCTCCCAGGTCTGGGCCGTCCGGCCGAACTCCCCCCTCGCGGCCGGCCATTTTCCGCTTGACCAGGTTCCATACTGTTGAATATGATGATGATCATCTGTTCAGCCTGTGAGACAGCGGGTCGGTTGATGCGCACTAACTCGACTCACCAGTCCCTCAAGCGCGGGCTCAGAATCATCGCCACCGTGGCCGACATGGCCGATCCGTCGACCCTGTCGGTCATCGCGCGCAAGACCAATCTGAACCGGAGCACGGCCCATCACATCCTCCAGGCCCTGGTCGAGTTCGGCTACCTGGTCCAGGACGATGACACGCGGGCCTACTCGCTCTCCTCCAAGCTCTTCAGGATCACCCGGCGGACCTGGACCAGGGAGCAGCTGGCCGAAATAGCCGCTCCGTTCCTGGAGGATCTGGGCCGCCGCACCGGAGAAGGGACCAGCCTGGCCGTTCTGCGGGACGGATTGGTGACCATCGTGGCCAAGCAGGAGCCGGCCGGCCCCCTGCGCGTGGTCCAGGAGATCGGGGACACCAGGCCGGTCCACTGCACCGCCGTGGGCAAGGTCCTGGCCGCCTGGCTGCCCGAGGCGGAGGTGGAGAAAATCATCGCCCGGACGGATTTCGAGAGGAAGACGGTCAAGACCATCACCTCGGCGGCCGCCTTCCGCCTGGAGCTGGCCCGCGTCCGGGACACGGGCGTGGCCTACGACAACGAGGAGCACCTCAAGGGCATCCGCTGCCTGGCCTCGCCGGTCTGGGACCACACCGGCGAGGCCAGGGCGGCCCTGTGCGTCGTCGGCCCCAAGGCCAACCTGCCGCTGCGGCGGATGGCCAGGCTGCGCCACGACCTTTTGGCCGTGGCGGCCGATCTTTCAGCCAGGCTGGGCTACCGACCGGCCCAGGAGCCGGGTGATCGTTCGAAACCGGGCCCAGGCCCTGAGATCGGGCAGCGACGTGGTGATCCATTGAGAAAGGAGGACCGGGACAGAATCGTGGCCGGAGGCCCCGCCCGGAGGGGGCGAGGCGGCGGTTGAGGTCCTGAGCCGTCGTTCAGGCCGGGCGGATGGGGACTTTTAGGGCGATCGCCAGGGACGGCCTGGCGGCCGCCGGCGTGGCCTGAAGAGCCGCGAAGCGGGCGGCTGGGCCCCGCACAAGGGGATGGCGTTGAGGATCATCAATGGCGTCAAGGATTTATGAAAGGAGGCTTCCGTCATGACTAGAGCCCGGAAATTCATCGTGCTGGCCGCGATCGTGGCCTTGTCTTTAACGTTTGTCTGCTCGCCGGCCCTGGCCAAGGCCAAGTACGTCCTCAAGTTCAATCACGTGCTGGCGCCCAAGGACCCGTTCCATCTGGGCTTCGAGAAGTGGGCCAAGGCGGTCACGGACAAGACCAAGGGCGAGCTGGAGGTCCAGGTCTTCCACAGCGCCCAGTTAGGCGTCGAGGAGGACATCATCGAACAGATCCGGGCCGGGGCCAACCTGGGCCAGAACACCGACTCGGCCCGGATGGGCAATTACGTGCCCGGGATCGCCGTCATGAACGGCCCCTACTTCGTCAGCGACTACCACGAGGTCTTCAAGCTGGGCGACCTGCCGGTCATCAAGGGCTGGAAGAGCAAACTGGAGAAGGAGTTCGGCATCAAGATCCTGGCCTTCAACTGGGTCCAGGGCTTCCGCCACATGATCACCAACAAGCCGATCAGGAAACCGGAGGACCTCAACGGCATGCGCATCCGGACCCCTGGCGCGCCCATCTGGCAGGAGTCGATCCGCTCCCTGGGGGCGACACCGGTGGCCCTGGCCTTCGGCGAGATTTACCCGGCCATGCAGCAGAAGGTCATTGACGGCTGCGACAACGTCTACAATGCCACTTACGCCGGCAAGCTCTACGAGGTGGCCAAGTACGTCAGCGAGACGGCCCACATTCTCCTGATCAACTTCGAGATCGTCAGCGCCAAGTGGTTCAACGACCTGCCGCCCGAGTTCCAGAAGATCCTGGTCGAGGAGAACGAGAAGGCGGCCATGGAGACCTCGAAGCTGGTCATGGACGTCAAGTCGGTCGAATCCAAGAAGAAGCTGATCGAGAAGGGCATGACCATCGTCACCGATCTGGACATGGCCGCCTTCAAGAAGGCCGGCTTGAAGGCTTACGAGGTGCTGAACATCTCCGACTCGCTCCAGCAGGTTTACAAGGAATTGGGCAAGTAGCTCGGGGTGGGCCGCGGCGGGCCGCTCCGGCCCCTTAGGGGACCGGGGGGCCGCCGCTCCCCTCGGGAAACCGTCTCCCGGGCCGAGCCGGCTCTCGGCCCGGGACGTTCGCTTGAAGGAGGGCCGTCTTTTGTTTTCCAGTCTTGGCCGTGCTAAGTTTATCGGGCGGGAGGGGCTGGCTGGGCCGCGGCGCTGGAGATCCAGATGAAAAGGTTTTACGAGCTTGTCTGTATCGGCGAGGTCTTCTTTGTCAAGGTGATTTTCGTCTTCCTGGTGGCCCTGGTCTTCGCCGCCGCCGCCACCCGCTACATCGGCTATCCCATCAACTGGTCGGTGGACATGGCCCAGTGCCTCTTTGCCTGGTGCACCTTTCTGGCCGCTGACATCGCCATGCGGAACGAAAAGCTGATGAAGGTCGATTTCTTTGTGACCAGGCTCTCGGAAAAGCACGGCCGGACGGTCGAGCTGGCCAACCTGATCATCATCATGGCTTTTCTGGCGTCGCTCATCGGTTACGGCTCCTATCTCAGCTACACGACCCGATTCAGAACCTTTCAGGGCATCCCCGGCTTCAGCTACACCTGGGTCACCCTCAGCGTGCCGGTGGGCGGCCTGCTCATGTCCATCACCACGGCGTTGAACATCAGTCGGATCGTCAAGAAAGGCCGGGCCGAGGGCCTGGCCTGACCCTTTCCGGAAACCCCGGACCGCGAAGGCGACGTCGAGAGGGGTGTCAAGGTGCTTCTGGTCGTCATCCTGTTCATTGTCTTCCTGGTCATGGGCATGCCCATCGCCTTTGCCATCGGTATCTCCGGGGCGGTCTTCTTTCTGCAGAACATGGACTCCCTGCCGTTTTCCATGACCGTCCAGCTGGCCATCTCCCAGACCCAGAACTTTCCGCTCCTGGCCATCCCCCTGTTCATCTTCTCGGCCAACCTGATGAACGAGACCGGCCTGACCCAGCGGCTCATCAACCTGGCCTCGGTCCTGACCGGACACATGCGCGGCGGACTGGCCCAGGTCAGCGTCGTCCTCAGCGCGCTCATGGGCGGCGTGTCCGGTTCGGCCATCGCCGACGCGGCCATGGAGTCGCGCATCCTCGGGCCGGACATGCTCAGCGAGGGCTACTCCAAGGGCTACGCGGCCACGGTTCTGACCATCCCCTCCAACATCACGGCCATCATTCCGCCCAGTATCGGCCTCATCCTCTACGGCACCATCGGCGAGGTCTCCATCGGGCGGCTGTTCGCGGCCGGCCTGCCGGTGGGTCTGGCCATGGTCCTGGCCCTGATGGTCACGGTCCGGATCACCTCCAAGAAAAAGGGCTATCTGCCCAAGAGGCAGCGGGCCTCGCTGAGGGAGGTCGCCTCGGCCTTTATCAACAGCATCTGGGCCTTTCTCTTCCCGGTGCTCCTCATCGGCGGCATCAGGTTCGGCCTCTTCACCCCGGCCGAGGCCGGGGCCTTCGCCGCGGTCTACGCCCTGATCATCGGCGTCTTCTCCTACCGGGAGCTGACCTGGGAGAAGTTCAAGCGGACCCTGACCTTCACCGTGATGGACATCGGGGCCATCATGTTCATCATCGCCATGTCGGGCATCTTCGGCTACGGCCTGGCCTACGAGAGGATGGGCGTCCTCTTCTCCGACGTCATGCTGGGCATCTCCAGCAATCCCTATGTCGTCCTGCTGATCATCATGGCCGCCCTGCTCGTGGCCGGCATGTTCATCGAGAGCGTGGTCATCATCCTCCTCTTCACCTCGGTGCTCCTGCCCATGGTCGATCAGGTCGGCGTTGACCCGGTCCATTTCGGGCTGATCATGATGCTCATGGTCACCCTGGGGCTGGTCACCCCGCCGGTGGGGGTCTCGATGTACACCGTCTGCTCCATCCTGGACTGCCGGCTGGAGCAGTACATCCGGCAGAGCGTCCCCTTCATCGGGACCATCATTCTGGTGGACATGGTCATCATCTTCTGCCCGGACATCGTCCTCTTCCTGCCGAACCTGATCTTCGGGAAATGACGGCCGGGGGACAGCTCCGGCCGTCATTTTTGCCTTCCCGCCGGACTTTCGGTCCTCAGGCCCCGTACTTCTTCAGGTAGCCCCTGACCCTGACCTTGCGGGCGGTGTTCTGGGAAGACATGTAGCGGATCTTGCCGAAGATGGGCCGCTCCGGGCCCCAGGCCCGGTCGTAACGGCCCAGGACCCAGAAGATGCCGCTATAAGAGTTGGGGTCCCGCCCGTCCAGGGCGTACTTGTTGTTCAGCTCAACCATCACGGCCAATGCCTCCCGGGGGCTGGCGGTCCACTCCAGGATCTTCTTGCCCCAGAGCATGCGCAGGTAGTTGTGGATGGCGCCCTCCCGGACGAGCTGGCCCTGGGCCGCGTTCCAGAGGGGGTCGTGGGTCCGGGCCGCCTCGAACTCGGCCGGGGTATAGATGTACGGCCGGGGGTCGCCGGCGTGCTCGGCCAGGGTCTTTTTGGCCCAGGCGGGCAGGGATTCGTAGCGGTCGTGGTCCGGCCGCTGCCAGGACATGTTGAAGCCCAGCTCCCGCCAGGTGATGAGCTGGTCCAGAAAGGCCTCGGCTGACGCGTCCAGGCCCCACCAGCCGGCCCGGCCGCCGCTGGCCTTGGCGGGCAGGCGTTCCGGGGTCCAGCCCTGCCGGGCGGCAAGCTCCTGGAAGACCTGGTGGCTGGAGATGTGCCCGAAGTGGAGAAAGGGCGAAAGGCCGCTGGTCGCCTCGGCCTCGGGCTGGTTGCGCCCCTCCAGGTAGCCGGCCAGGCGCCGGTCGAGAAATACCTTGATCGCCTTGCCGGCCGCCCTGGACCCGCCCTTGATTTCAACCGGCCCGACGGCGTGGTCCAGGGGCAGGCTGGCCAGGGTCTCGGGTTTGGCCTCAAGAAGATCCTCCGAGGCCGGGGGCCAGCGACGGGTGACCGCCCCGGGCAGCCCGGCCAGGCGGGGCAGGTCGAGGCCGGCCAGGGGGTCGCTCAGGGGAAAGTCCGGCCAGCCGGCGGCCAGGCTCTTCTGGAGAAAGCGGCGGAAGGCGTGGGCCGAGGGATAGACCCGGTCGGCCGCCCGCAGGGGCAGGAGGCCGTTGGAGTCGACCAGCTCCAGGGGAACCTTGAGCCGGCCGGCCGCGGCCGCGACCAGGCGCGGCAGGAAGAAGGCCGGAAAGTCGTCGCCGACCACCAGGCAGGCCCGCTCCCCCAGGGCGGCCAGGAGACCCCGGCCGGCCCCGGCCTGGGGCTCGAGGTAGGGGTAGTAGAGGACGCTCCGCCGGGCCAGGCGGGCCCGGTTGTCGGCCAGGCCCTGGATGATGAAGCGATGGAGGCGGTCGCTGGCCCAGGGGTAGCCGCAGCGGAGCGCCTCCAGGACGATTAGGGGCTTGCCCAGTTCCTCGGCCCGGGCCGCGGCCCGCTGGAGGCTGAAGTTCCACTCGACCCGGCGGAAGGCGGTCATCCAGTAGAGGACGAAGTCGCCGGCCGGGTTGAGCGGCGCCCGGTTGCCGCTCCGGAGGCGGATGTGGGGAACTTGTTTCACCTCAACCCCTGATCTCAGCTTAAGTCGGGAGCCTGATCCAGGGCAAGGGGCAACGGCCGCCCGGCCCGATTACCCCTTTTTCTCGGCCCGGCCTTGTGACAGAATTGGACCCGGCCCGGCTCTGGGCCCCAGGAGGACTTGAGAGCATGTTAGCCGTTCACATAACCCACGAAGCGGCCCGGAAAATGGGCGGCATCGGCGCCGTCCTGGACGGCCTGATTCCGGCCCGGGCCTACCAGAACGCCTGGCCTGAGAGCCTCCTCTACGGCCCGCTCTTCGACTCCTCCGGCCCGGTCGAGGGCCGCCTGGGGCCGGGCGGCCGGGTCCTCTACTCCGGCCCGGACGGTCTGGATCGGGCCGACCTGGGCCGCCTTCTTAACCCCATCGAGCAGCGCTTCGGGGTGGGCCTGGTCTACGGCCGCCGGCTCATAAGCGGCGAGCTCAGCCCGGACAAGCAGGCCCGGGTGGAGGTCGTCCTGGCCGACGTCCGGGGCGTGCCCTCAGGCCTGGCCGACGAGCTCAAGTTCAGGCTCTGGGAGCGCTTCGGCCTGGAGTCCAACCTCTACCCGGACTGGGACTACGAGCAGTACCTCCGCCTGGCCCTGCCCTACCTGGACCTCCTGGAGGCCCTCCACCCCGGCCGGCCGGCCGGCCACTTCGGCCACGAGTACATGGGCCTGCCCTGCTGCCTGGCCGTGGCCCTGGCCAAGCAGGAGGGCCGCCGCCGGGGCGACCGGACCTTCTTCTACGCCCACGAGGTCGCCCCGGCCAGGAACGTCGTCGAGAACCTGGCCGGCCACGAGGTCAGCTTCGACAACCTCCTCCGCCTGGGCCTGGCCCAGGGCCGCACCCTGGAGGACGACTTCGGCTCCCAGCGCGGCAGCTACCGGGCCGAGCTGGTCAAGCGGGCCGAGCACCTCAACGGCGTCCTGGCCGTGAGCGAGAACGTCCGCGACCAGCTCCTCTACTTCCACCCGGGCCTCTCGCCGGAGCGGCTCCACGTCGCCCCCAACGGCGTGGCCTTCGAGCCGGTCTCCTGGGAGGAGAAGCGCCGGGCCGGCCGGCTGCTGAGGGACTACGGCCGGACCCTCTTCAACTTCGAGCCGGACTATGTCTTCACCCACTTGACCAGGCTGGTCGTGTCCAAGGGCGTCTGGCGGGACATGGCCCTGCTTCACTGGCTGGACGGCCTCCTGGCCGAAAAAAAGCTCACTGGCCTGTACTTATTGGCAGCGACCTTCTCCACCGCGCCCCGGACGCCCGAGGAGGTGGCCCGCATGGAGGCCGGGTACGGCTGGCCCCTTCTCCACCGGCCGGGCTGGCCCGACCTGGTCGGCTTCGAGGAGGCCGCGGCCGACCAAATGGCCGTGTTCAACGCCCGCTCCCGGGCCATCAAGGGCGTCCTCATCAACCAGTTCGGCTTCTCCCGGGAGGCCTGCGGCAGCCGGGTCCCGGCCGGGGCCGACCTGCTGACCCTCCGGGCCGGCAGCGACCTGGAGCTGGGCCTCTCGGTCTACGAGCCCTTCGGCATCGCCCAACTGGAGACCTACCCCCACGGCGGCCTGCCCGTGATCAGCCGGGCCTGCGGCTGCTCCTACCTGGTCGAGCGGGTCCTGCCCCCGGAGACCTACCAGGTCATCGACTTCTCCCGGCCCCCGGCCAGCCTGGGCCTGGATCCGGCCGACCGCCGGGCCCTCCTCGAGCTCAACCGGGAGGGGCGCGACCGGATCGAGTCGGCCCTGCTCCGGGAAAAGGCCCCGGCCCTGTGGGCCCTCATCTTCCCCGAGCGCCGGGATGAGCTCTTCCGGCGGATGAAGGCGGCCGCTCCCTTCCTGGGCTGGGAGGCCGCGGCCGAGCGGATCACCTCGGTCCTAACCTGAGACAAACCCGAAATGAGGGAGGAGAGCAGGCGCTTAAATCACTAAACGGCCGTCTTCCATTAGGGGTTGGTTATCAAGGGATATCCGGCCGCCAGATCGAAGATCCTTGATCAGATCGAAGTGCATCGCCGAGCGGTTCCGGCCGCCCGTCCCGGGGGGAGAAAACCCAATAGCGAGATGGCAGGTGCCGCCGATTTTTTCGTCCAGGGCCGGGTGCCCTAACAAGCGGCTCATGCCATAGTTGATGCCAATACCGAACTCACCCAGTCGTTTGGCTCCAGGGTCGACCTCAAGCATAGACAACAGAGTTGCCTCACCCTGCTCGGCGGTCGCTTCAACGATCTTGCCCCGTCTAAGGACTAACCTTGCGCCACGAATAACGTGACCCTCAAAATCCACAGGAGCGTCAAAGGTCACTAGTCCTTCAGCGGAATCCTCCACTGGCGCGGTGAACACCTCACCGTCTGGCAGGTTAAACCGACCGCATCCAACCATGGTTCGCCTTTCGGCGATTGAAAACTTCAATTCCGTACCCGGACTCTGGATATGCACGGTGCTTGATCGGTTGATGAAGTCAGCCATCCGATTGCCGAGCAGTTCAATTTCCGACCAATCCTGATCTACCGCCTGAAAAAGAAAGTCAGCAAACTCAGACACTGTCATACTAGCCCGTTTCGCTAAGGCTCTGCTGGGGAAAAAGCTGGCGCACCAGCGCTTGCCCCTGAGCAATTCGTGAGCCGGTCTGATCGCCCGCCGGCGGCGTGTAATCCTGGATGGGTTCACTTTTTCGAGATAAACAGCGTTGGTTTCAGTGCGAATAAAAAGGAGCCGGTCACACTCTTTTAGAATAAATATATCAATTGGAGACAAGAAATCAATCTGATGATCTTTGGCCGAGCGATAGAAAACGAACTCGGTCTCCGGGAACTGAATCCGCTGAAAAGGATAAGCCCCCCGGGACAGACACTCCTCGTACATGGCCAAGGCCAAGGGCTTGGCGTCCGAGGGGCTGGCTATGAGAACCTTATGCCCCGGTTTGACTTCCAGGGAATGGTTGACCAAGATACTGGCTAGTTTCCTGACTCGGGTGACCCTCATTGAACTATGTGGTACTCCTGGATTTGGAAAGGCTCCGATCAGGTTATTTGTTTCAAGTCCTCTTCACCGGCTTCCAGAAGCCTTCCATGGTTCTTTCATAAAGAAGAAAGCGAATCAATCCTTCCGTATAAAGCTCTCTCAAGACATCTTTGGAAAGATTCTCCGTCTCAAGTACGACACGGGAAAGAATGTACTGTTCCCAATCGGTAGTTAAGATCCGAAGACCTATCTTGTCTGCCTGCCGGTAAATCTGGGTGCCAGGGTAAGGCGTCAACAAACTGAGCATGATTCGAGTAGCACCTATCTTGAGAAGATGATCAGCAAAGTCAATCGTTTGTCTGACTGTCTGGATGGTATCATGGGGGTGACCAATCATTATGCCGCAAACCACCGCCTGGATTCCAGCTTTGGAGGCCGCCTTTACCGCCTTTTCAATCTGACTCAAAGTTGTTTTTTTGCCAATTTGTTGAAGTATATCAGGGCTCCCGGACTCGACGCCGAACTGAACCGCATCGCAACCTGCCTTGGCCATAGCCAAAGCCATTTCTGGCGTCATTTCCGACGCCCTGGAGAAACAGGCCCAACGAATTTTGAGGCCGTGTTCCTGGATTTGCCGGCATAAAGAGAAGAGCCTCCCGGCATTCCAATTCAGTGTGTCATCGTTGAAATCAATCTCATCAATGCCGTAGACATCCCGCAGATGCTCCAGTTCTTCAATAATCCGGCCAACACTCGGCGTTCGGTAGCGATGGCCAAAGATAACATGACAGGCACAAAATATACAGTTATGAGGACATCCCCGGCTGCCGCAAATAGCCCCTTTCTTGGCGTAGCGCTGCATGTCGAGCAAATCTCGAGCCGGAAATGGAAGTGAGTCAAGATCTGCTATCGGCTGGCGAGGCGGGGTCAGGATCAACCCCTTGTCCGAATCCAAGAAGGCCAGACCAGGAATTTCTTCAGCCCTTCCTTCACCATGGATCAGATGCTGGCACAGCTCCAGCATCGTGACCTCTCCCTCACCCATGACAATGTAATCAAAGGGGCCGTCGGCCAAGCATTCCTCGGGCATGCCCGTGGCGTGGACGCCGCCGAGAACGACTCTCGTCTCCGGGTTCCAGGCCTTGACATGTCGAGCGGTTCGCAAGGCGTTGGGGTAGGTGGGGGTGGTGGCCGTTATTCCGACAACCCGAGGAGCCAGGGAACGGCAAGCGGCCACAACGTCTTCCGGTTTCAGGGCCTCAACTTGAAGGTCCTTTATGGCCACGCTGAATCCGGCTTGGCGCAAGAAGGCCGCCAGGTAGGCCAGCCCCAAGGGTGGGGCCAGGAACTCCGGCGCCTTGATGGCTTCCTGCCGGTATGTGGTTGGGAAGGGGGGAAAGACGAAGAGAACGTCGCAGCTCTCTTCCGGGCGCCAGCCGACCAGTTGGCGTTCCCTGAACCCATCCAGGGCGGACAGGACGTCGCTCAGAACCTCCTCAAAAGCCGGGGCTGACGACTCGCACTCTTTGGCCAAGGCCCGGGCGATTTCCCAGGCGTTGTTCTGACCGTTGCATCTCTCCCAGATGAAGGCGGCGGGCTCGTCAAGTCGGTAGTGATTGACGTACAATGCGGAGTCGCCTAGAACATCCATCTCACCGTCCGGACGGGCCAGCCAGAGGTCGGTCAGACGGACGGGGATGATGCGCCAGGCGCGCTCAACCATCGACCGGGCCGTCGCTAGCATTGGCCAGGCTCTCCCCGCCTTCTTCCTCTTTCACCCGCTTGGACGCTTGCACGTGGTCTCCTCTTGGCGGGACAATGCTGATCGGCGGAGGGGAGAAGTTGGCCGCCAGCGGCGGCGCGCTGATCTTTACCGTTCGGATTGATGGCTTCTGGTAAATCATCGTGTCACCTTATAGTAGAACTTCCGCAGCCATACATATATTTCTCTGGCCGGGTATAATTATACCTTTTTTGTTGAGGCGTAGCCCTGCCAGCCTCCAGCTATTTATGCCGCAATACAATTCCCATATTATTTTCCATAGAAGGTAGCCTTAAATTAGTTTACGATGTATCATGATTATCTCTTGATTTAGATTACCCAATTTATCTTTTCATATTATTTCATCAAACCATTAAATTTAATAAGTTAATTAGTTATTTTTATCAAATATATTTATCCACTAGCTCTAGGCGCCTTAACAATATATTTTCATTATTGAGTTTTTTTAAGCATGAACCCTTTATCTTCTTTCTAATACTCCATTTTTATTTTATCATCTATCTCTATTTCATCATCGTATACTCCAGATAAAATATCTTTTATTTTCTTATCTTTTAGCTTATCTTTTATATGCATTTTATATTGTACCGATGATATTTTATCTGCCAAGGTTACATTTTCATCTTTTGCTTTTTCCGACAATTCTGTAGCGTCAATAGCCACATACTTAAGCCTTCGCCATTTCATTTTTAGAGACTTCCATTCACTCGCTAATTTTATCGGAACTGGTTTGACTTCATGCGGTTTCCCTCCTGCTTTATAACCAAAGCAAATCTCTCCAAACATACCAATATCAGGGAATCTCGCTGGTTCTGGCTTCTCATTAAAATTATAAATATCCCAAATAAGAAATTCTTTAAGTACCACTTTAGGATCCAATTGTTCTTGATCGAATAGCTCCTTAGCAATCAAATATATATTATATCCTCTCAGATATTGAGCAGCCAAAAGGTTAGCGCCAAATGGATGCTTTAATTCGCGCTCGCGCCAAATGAATATTCGTTCTATTTCTCCAGCCAATCTAACTAACGCTCCTTGCCTTTTTTGTACATGCAACCTAAAAAGCTTAGTTACTGATATATCTATTTTATCGGGACTCTCCGTAGAGCCAGTAAGATATTGAGTCAGTGAGTCTAGACGTCGCTGGTTAGACCATAAAGAAAGAACATTATCATAAGCAATCATTCCATTAGACCACCAGTCTGATGGTTTTGATAAATCAATAGCGAATAGAGCGAATTTTGGCCCACTGGAGATTATGTTTTTTGAAGTATCTTTTTGTTCTATGCAATAATTTTCAAGAAAAAGAACCCATAATTGTCTTATAGTATCTACTTCAATTATCTTAGTTCCTCTAAGGGAATATATAATAGTAATATCTCTAAATTTATTGAACGCCCAAAAATACATTCTAAAGCATATCTTGAATAAATGGTATAACAAGAAAATTGTAACAGCAAATGCCAAAGGACCTAAAATATATTTGAGACACATAAATAAAATATTAAAAAATGTTTCTCCAACAATTTCTTTATATGTCTTAATACCCTCGTTATTAGATAAAATCGGGTCCAATACAATAATAAAAATAATATAGCAAACTATTCCAACCAAAGCGTGATGGTGCTTGCACCAATTGCGGATCTGATTAAGTTTAGCCAATGATGCCATGGCAAAAACTTTTAGTACAACAACCCCAACACATGCATGGGATAAGACTTCATCAATTCAATTATTCTGTGCCACTATCATTAACAACGAGCCCTAATTCTAAATATATATTGCGTTTATTCAAGCTCTTGGCTAGCTCAAGATTATGCATGATTATAGCGGCGGTGGATCCAATCCCACTAGCTCTATCCAAAGCGGCATTCGCGACCCTTCTTGAAGTATGCTCATCCAACGAAGCGGTAAACTCATCCAGCAACACCAACCTGGTATCCCTGGAAAAAGCCAACCCAATGGCAATAGCCTGCCGCTGCCCGCCCGAAAAGCTGGTCAGCGGCACGGGTAG
>ENA-OSEO01004027-OSEO01004027.1-sediment-metagenome-genome-assembly--contig:-NODE-4027-length-16089-cov-6.262803_pt1 | contig 16089 bp, 9 predicted proteins | sample MGYA00237883_ERZ534232 | MGnify/ENA metagenome assembly ERZ534232 | reverse complement strand
TTCTCCCTGCACTGCGCGGTCGCTCAGCGCGGCCCGAAGGTAGGCGACCTGCCCCAGATTGATCTGGAAATCGGCGATGCCCAGGGCCTGCAGGGCCGCGATGGCTAGTGAGACGACCTCGGCGTCGGCCTCGGGTGTGGACGCGCCGATCAGCTCGACACCCACCTGAGTGAACTCGTGGCGTTGTCCCGCCTGGGGCTTTTCGTAACGGAACACACTCCCCGAGTAGCAAAAGCGCAGCGGAAGCGGGCTGTCATACAGCCGGGTGCCCACCAGCCGCGCGGTCAGGGGCGTCATGTCCGCGCGCAGGGCGATGATGTTGCCTTCCCGGTCGAAAAAGCGAAACATCTGGCGCTGCAGCTCGGGCGAAGCGCCAGCTGACAGGCTCTCATAGTAGCCAAAGGTCGGCAGAATGATGCGCCGGTAGCCCCAGCGTTCAAAAGTCTCGTGCAGCCGGGCCTCGAGCGCGGTCTTGATCGCGGCCTGTTCATCATACAGTTCGTTCAGCCCGTGCGGGCGCAGACGTCTCAGTTGATCGGTCATGGTCCTGCCTGTTCTGGTATACGGTACTATCGTACAAACAAAAAAGACCAGTTCCTGGGAACTAGTCTCCGTTGCGGCGAGCTGTTCTGGCGCTGCCTCGGTGCAGCAAACAACTCACCTATCGTTTATGATGGTGATGATAGAGCTCTCGCGCCGGGAAGGCTGCGACTCGAAACATGACACCAACTCCTATATCGCTGAGCCGACTATAGCATAGCGAGTGGCCGGTGTCAACTTGGCACGGCCAGCGCACCGTCTGTTAACATTCTTGACGCTCGTGCATGACGCCCGTAGAATAAGAGTACAATTGTCCGCTTTTTATTGTCTGGAGGGCAGAGATGAAGCTGTACACCCGTCGGGCACTTTTTCGAATGACGGCAGCGCTGGGTATCGGGCTGGCTGCCAATGCCTGCGCAACCCCGGCGCCCGATGAAGCGCCGGCCACCGTTCCGGCCACCCAGCCCGCTGCATCGTCTTTGTCCGCTTCCGCTACGCCCGTGAGCCGGGTGCCAACCGCTGGCTCTGTCAGGGCCACTGCGTCGCCCGAGGCCACCGCCGAGCCCGTTTCTGTGGCTGCGCATCCGCCCACGCCCACCCCGGCCCCTCCGGAGGCGGCCGATGTGGCCGTGATACACAGTGAGAATGCCGAGGCGGCCGTGCGGCGTGCCATGGAGGCGCTGGGTGGCATGCAGCGCTTTGTGCAGTCCGGGTATGACGTCATCATCAAGCCCAACATCTGCAACGCCAACCACGGCCCCGAATATGCCTCGACCACCAATCCTACGGTGGTGGCCACTCTCGTGCGCCTGTGTCTCGAAGCGGGAGCCAGCAAGGTCCGCGTCATGGACAACCCCTTCGCCGGGAGCGCACAACAGGCGTATGTGACCTCCCAAGTGGGAGCTGCAGTTGAGGCGGCCGGTGGCGAGATGGAGATCATGGCTTCCCATCGTTTTGTGGATGCGGATATCCCCGGGGGGCGCGATATCACCTCCTGGCAGTTCTACAAGCCCATTCTGGACGCTGACCTGGTCATCAATGCCCCCATCGCCAAGCATCACGGGCTGGCCCGGCTCACGCTGGGCGGTAAGAACATGATGGGGTGTATCGAGAATCGCGGCGGCATCCACCGCAATCTCGGGCAGCGCATCGCAGATCTCGTCTCGCGGGTGAGCCCACAGCTCACCGTAATCGACGCCACGCGTATATTGCTGGCCAACGGGCCAACGGGTGGCAGCCTGGATGACGTCCTGGTCGCCAACACGATCATCGCGTCGCAGGATATTGTGGCCGCCGATGCCTGGGCGACCTCGCTCTTTGGCCGCAAACCGGAGGACATTGGGTACATCGTGGCGGCACATGAAATGGGGCTGGGGACCATGGATCTGAGCACGCTCAACGTCCTTGAGCAGACGATCTAGCCAATGACAGCACAAGGCTGGCACCGGGCGCGGCGAGCGGTGCAGATCCTGTCGTTCAGTCTGTTCACGTTGATGGTGCTGTGGACGGCGACCCGCCCTGCCACTGTGTGGACGGCAACGGGGTTGGTCCGGCTGGATCCTCTGGCTGGGATCGCGGCCATGCTGGCATCCCATCGCTTTATCGCTGCCTTTGTCCCCGCGCTGGTGCTGCTGGCTCTGTCTCTGGTCGCCGGTCGGTTCTGGTGCGGTTGGCTGTGCCCGTTGGGGAGTCTGATCGAGTGGACCTCGCCGCGCAAGGGTGGCATCGCGGTCCGCCGCCGGTGGCACGGCGTCAAGTACGGACTGCTTTTGTTTACCCTCTTTGCCGCGCTACTGGGATCGCTCTCGTTCCTCTTGCTCGATCCCATCACGATCTTTGTGCGCACCATCACGGTCGCCGTGCAGCCGGCCTTGCAGTGGCTTGTCACGCGCGTGCAGGAAGGGCTCTATCGTACCGAGGTGTTTGCCGGGGTCGCGGATGCGCTGGATGGCCTGCTGCGCCCCACCGTGTTGAGCTACAAGCAGCCTTTCTGGCAGGGGCTGTGGCCGGCGGCGCTGCTGTTTGCGGGTGTGCTTGGCCTGAGCCGCATCGCCCCGCGCTTTTGGTGCCGCTACCTGTGTCCGTTGGGCGCGCTGCTGGGTCTGGCATCCAAAGTGTCCTGGCTCAAGCGCCGGGTCAATGACTCCTGTGTGTCCTGCGGTGCCTGCCAGCGCGGGTGCCAGATGGACGCGATCGATCGAGCGCGGGATTATGCCAGCGATGCCGGCGAGTGTATCCAGTGCCTGGATTGCCTGGGCGATTGCCCCACCGGTGCGATCGGCTTTCAGGGCACCCTTTCTGTCGATCGCGGCTGGGAGTATGATCCCAACCGGCGCACGGTGGTGAGCATGCTGGGCGCTAGCCTGGCCGGCGTGGCGCTGGCGAACGTCACCAGCGATGTGCATCATCCGCAGGATGGCCTGCTGCGGCCACCCGGCGCCACCGAGGAGGACCTCCTGGTGGCCTGCGTGCGCTGCGGAACCTGCCTGCGCGCCTGCCCGACGCATGGCCTGCAAATGAGCCTGGGAGAAGGCGGACTGGTCGCCATCGGATCGCCTATCCTGGTGCCGCGACTGGGCCACTGCGACTATACCTGCACTGCCTGCGGTACGGTCTGTCCCACGGGCGCGATACCGAGACTAGCATTGGAGGATAAGCGACTGACGGTCATCGGCAAGGCGTATGTGGACGAAAGCCTGTGCCTGGCCTGGTCGGGACGGGTGCCCTGTATCGTCTGCGAGGAGATGTGCCCGCTGCCGGAAAAGGCGATCACACTCGTCGATGTGGAGGCGCAGGGGTCTGCGTGGGCGGGGCAGATGCTGCAGGCGCCGGTGGTGAACCACGAGCTCTGCATCGGCTGCGGGTTGTGCGAGAACCGCTGCCCCGTGGTCGGAGAGGCGGCGATCCGGGTGCGCGTGGAGCCGCTGGGCTAGCGCAACGCGAGACGTGCAAGTGGGACCGGGAGCAGAAGGCGAAAGCCCTCCGCTCCCGGTTTTCTCTGTCAGCTACGGATTTCGGCGTTATAGGCCCGTTGCAGGGCCTGAACGATGCGGTCGCGTTGGCGGTTGGCCTGCTCGCTGGTGAGCGTCTTGTCCGGCGAGCGGAACGTCAGGCTGTACGCCAGGCTCTTGCAGCCCTCGCCGATCTGCGCCCCACGGTAGACATCGAACAGCCGCACGTCCTCCAGCAGGATACCGCCGGCCTTGCGGATGGCCTCCTCGAGCGCGTCCGAGGGCACTGACTGATCCACTACCAGCGCAAGGTCCACGTTGAGCGCCGGCATGCGCGAGACGGGCGTGAACCGCCAGTTGGTATCGGTCGCCTCCAGAATTGCGTCCAGGTCCAGTTCTGCCAGGCAGACGGCCTGCTCGGGCAGGTCGAACTGCTCGCGGACCACGGGATGCACCTCGCCTATCACCCCGAGGTCGCGCTCGTCCAGCCGGACGGCCGCGACCCGTCCAGGCTGGAAGGTGCCGTGCTCGACGGGCTCATAGCGCGCCCCCTCGATCCCCAGGCGGGAAAACAGCGTCTCCACCACGCCCTTGAGGTCAAAATAGTCATAGTTGGCAGGTTCGTTGTCCAGCCAGGAGCGCTCGACGCGCGGGCCCGACATCACGAAGCTCAATCGCCGGGGTTCCGTCGGGAGCGCCTCGCCAGCCTGCGGCAGGTAGACCCGTGCCGTCTCAAAGAGGGCCGCCCGATCCACATTGCGCAGGTTGTTGGCCAGCGTCTCGAGGCTGGTGTTCATCAGTGTCTGCCGTAAAAAGGCGTTCTCGCGATTCAGCGGGTTCGCGATCTGGATGTACGTCTCCGGGTCAGGCTGAGCGCCACCGGGCGCGAGGGCCGCAATGCTGGACAGACTGGTCATGGAGTAGGTGATGATCTCATTCAGGCCGCAGCCCACCAGGATGTCGCGCACCCGGTCCTGCAGGCTGACGTCGCTGGTGTGGGCCAGCGTCGGCATCTCCTCCGCGATGGTCGTGGAGGGGAGCCGGTCGTATCCGTACATGCGCGCGACCTCCTCGACCAGATCAGCGGGGATGGACACGTCCAGCCGGAAGCTGGGCACAGTCACCTGCACGACCTGAGGATCCTGTCGGTCGATCTCGCAGGCGAAACCCAGCGGGCGCAGCAGGTCGGCGATCTCCGTGGCCGTCGGCGTGATGCCCAGGGCCCGCGCGATGCGCTCCTCGCTGATGCTGAGGCGGACCTCATCCCTTGGTGCAGGATAGACATCGGCGAACCCTTCCGCAATGGTGCCGCCCGCCAACTGGCGCATGAGCTCCGCGGCCCGCCGCAAGGCTGTGGTCGTGAGCTCTGGATCCACGCCGCGCCCGAAACGCTGTGCCGCCTCGCTGGCGATCTTGAGCGCCGCCGAGGTGCGGCGGATGCTGATGTTGTTGAAATTGGCCGCCTCGAGCAGCACATGGCGTGTGGCGTCGGTGACCTCGCTCTCCAGGCCGCCCATCACCCCTGCGACGCCGATCGGGCCGCCGCCATCGGTGATCATGAGCATATTGGGGCCGAGAGGATGGTCTACGCCATCCAGCGTGGTCATGCGTTCGCCCTCAGCCGCGCGCCGGACGATGATGGCCGGTGGCTCACCGGCCTGCCGGGGCCGCAGCCCGTCATAGTCAAAGGCGTGCAGCGGCTGGCCCAGCTCGAGCATCACATAGTTGGTGATGTCGACCACGTTGCTGATGGGGCGCTGGCCGGCCAGGCGCAGACGGCGCTGCATCCAGAGCGGCGAGGGCCCAATGGTGACGTCACGGATCAGCGCGGCGCTATAGCGCGGGCACAGGTCCGGGTCGGCGATCTCGATTTCGATCTGTCCGGCGATCGATGGTCCTGTGGCCTGCATCTCGATGGCGGGCGGGTGCAAGGTACCGCCGGTCAGCGCCGCCACTTCGCGGGCCACCCCGAGGATCGAGAAACAGCGGGCCAGATTGGGCGTCAGATCGATCTCCAGCACCGTGTCGCCGTAATAGTCGACAAAGGGCATGCCCACGGGGGCGTCGTCGGGAAGCAGCATGATGCCCGTGTGCTCATCCGAGATCTCGAGCTCCAGCTCGGAGCAGACCATGCCGGAGGACTCGACCCCGCGGATTTTCGAGCGCTTTAACTTGCTGTACTTGATGCCCTCGGCGTGCCCGTCGCGGAGCGTGACCCCCTCCATAGCGAAAACGACCTTCTGGCCCGAGTCACCCACATGCAGGTTCGGCGCTCCGGTCACAACCTCCAGCGGCGTCTCACCGCCATAGTCCACGGTGACGAGCACCAGGCGGTCGGCGTTGGGGTGCTGCCGCACCGAGACCACCCGGCCCACCACGACCTTGTCGCGATCCCAGGTCTTGCCGATCTCCTCAACCCCGGCGACCTCCAGGCCCGCCAGCGTGATGCGTTCCAGGAGCGCCTCCAGGCTGCAGTCCCAGGTTACAAACTCTCTCAGCCAGCTCAGTGGTACAAGCATTGTATTCTGCCCTCACGATCATGTTCACCAGCGCGACTTGCTGGGTGATTGGTCTACAATCGCGTGCCGTCAGACGCTCGGCTCAGCCGAACTGCTCCAGGAAGCGCACGTCGTCGGCGTATAGGAGCCGGATGTCGTTGATCCCATACTTGAGCAGCGCGAGTCGTTCCGGTCCCATGCCAAAGGCAAAGCCGGTATAGACCTCGGGGTCGTAGCCGCCGTTCCTCAGCACGGTAGGATGCACCATACCGCCGCCCAGGATCTCGAGCCAGCCTGTGTGCTTGCACAACTGGCAGCCCTTGCCGCCGCAGATGGCGCAGTCCACGTCGCATTCGGCGCTGGGCTCGGTGAACGGGAAATAGCTGGCGCGAAAGCGCAGCTTGCGCTCCGGGCCGAACATCTGCCGGGCAAAGTGCCCCAGCACGCCCTTGAGATCGGCCATGGTGATCTGCTGGCCGATCGCCAGACCCTCCACCTGGTAGAACATGTGCTCGCTGCGCGTGGTCACCTGCTCGTAGCGGTAGCACTTGCCCGGCAGGATCACGCGGAACGGCTCCGGGTAGAACTGCCGCATAGCATGGATCTGCCCCGGTGAGGTGTGGGTCCGCAGGACCACGCCGGGTCTGGTGGTATAAAAGGTGCTCCACATGTCGCGCGCCGGATGGTCCGGGGGCATGTTCAGCATCTGGAAGTTGGTCGTGTCATCCTCGACCTCACGGGTCTGGAAGACGGAAAAGCCCATCTGATTGAAAATGGCATAGATATCGCGCAGCACCTGGGTGATCACGTGGATATGCCCCAGCGACTGTGGCCGGCCGGGCAGGCGCACATCGAGCGCCGAAGCCTGCAGGGCAGCGGCCATCGTCTCGGCCTTGATCGCCGCCTCGCGCTCCTCGTAGGCCGCGGTCAGCGCGGCGCGCACCTGGTTGGCGCGCTGCCCCGCCGCGGGGCGCTCTTCAGCCGGGAGCTGGCCGATCCCGCGCAGCGCTGTGGTCAATTGGCCAGTCCGGCCCAGGTAGGCCTGGCGCCAGGCCTCCAGGCTCTCGGGTGAGTGGGCCTGCGCCAGCTCCGCCAGCGCAACCTCCTGCATCTGTATCATATCCAGCATCGTCTCATCCCTCACGCATTGGTCTGCTCACATGAAAAACAAAAACAGCCATGACTCCAGGGACGAAGTCATGGCTGCATTCTCCGCGGTGCCACCCTGTTTGACCCTCGCACGAGGGCCCACTCACTCCGACGGTCACAGGATTCATTACCCGTGACGATCGGTTGCCCCGCTAACGGTGGGCTTCCGGACCGACCTACGCACCCGCGATCAACGGGCTTCAGCCGTCAGCTCCGGAGCGAACTCGGTGGGCAACCCCGCAAGAGGACTTGCAGTCAGCGATCCTCTCTCCCTGGGAGGGGCCGCTCCACCTAACCTCTCCTTCGCAGCCTTTAGGCTACTCTATTACACGAACTATACCCCCTATAAGGGACAATGTCAACCGGACGCCCTGTTCTCGATCGGCCTGGCGCCAGTTTGACAAGGCACCAGCGCGGGGTACCCTCAAGGTTATACACTGGGGCAAGACGACCGTATACGCGGAGGTGGTATGACCGACCCGACCCAGGCAGCTGGATTCACGTATTCCGAACGCTATGACGCTTTGCGTGCCACCAAACTGGCACAGACGCGCGAAAAGCAGCAGGTTGTGGGTTCCATGGACCACGACGACTGGGGCATGATCCTGCCTCCAGAGGACGAACGCGTCCTGGTGGAGGCGATCAGTGGCTCGGGCATGCCGATCAAGGATGTCCTGCTCAAGAGCTTTGAGCCAGAGCTAAATCACCCGTCGGGCGGCTTTTTTGGGGCCGCGTCGGTGGGGCGCAACTTTGGCGCGCTGATGCGGGCCCACCCCGTTTATATCGATCCCATCGGCTCGCTGGCCGGTGGGTACATGGTGAACTTTGGCTCGTACCGAAGCGTGAGCCATCCGCCAGAGATGGACCTGCAGGGGCTGCCGGAGCGCATCACCCATTACCAACTGGCGGCGCCGCTCTTTAGCCAGCAGCACTTTTGCCAGGACATGCAGATCGGCCTGGGACTCGGAAATGGCGGCTTGCTCGAGAAGGTGCGGCGCTATCGAGATCAGAACGCTCCAGAGCATGTCGACTTTTATGAGGGGCTCGAGGCGGTGCTGCTGGGCCTGCAAGACTGGATCGGTCGCACGGCTCGGGCGGCGCGCGACATGGCGGCCCGAGAGGAGCGTGCGGAGCTCCGGCAGAACCTGCTCGAGATGGCAGACATGAACGCCTGGCTGGTGGAGGGCTCGCCGCGTACCTACCGCGAGGCCTGCCAGTGGATCCTCTGGTACCTGATTATGGCGCGCATGTACAACGGCAGCGGCTCGGGCGGCCGGCTGGATGTGCTGCTGACGCCCTACTATGAGCGCGATGTGGCGGCAGGCATTCTGACCGATGAAGAGGCCGAGTTCCATGTCGCCAACGTCCTCTTGCGCGACACTACGTACCTTCAGCTAGGCGGGCCCGACGAGACGGGCCGCGATGTGACCAACCGCGTCTCGTACATCATCCTCGAGGCCGCGCACAAACTGCGCATCCCCACTAACGTCGGTGTGTCTGTTGGGCCCGAGGCCGATCCGGGGCTGCTGCGGCGCGGGGTGGAGATCCAGTTCGAGGACAAGGCCGGCACCCCCAAGTTCCTGGGCACGGAGAACATCGTGAGTGGTTTTGGCCGGAACGGGATCCCGGAGGAGGATGCGCGGCAGCGCGCCTACGCCGGCTGCCACTGGTTCGCGATCCCTGGCCGCGAGTACTGCCTCAACGACTGCGCCAAGATCAACCTGGGGCGCGTGTTCGAGCTGGCCTTTGAGGACCTCATGGCCGGTGCGGCGGGAGAGCCGGGCGTGGCGGCCCTCTGGGACCGCTTCGTCTGGCATCTGGAGCAGGCCGTGGCTGTCATGGCCGACGTGTACGACTTTCACGTCGAGCACAAACATCAGGTCTTTCCCGAGCTGGCGCTGGACCTGTGCTGCTACGGGCCCATCGAGAAAGGGCTGGACGCCTCGCATCACGGCGTGGAGTATGTGAACTTTGGCCTGGACGCGGCGGCCCTGGCCACCGTGGCAGATTCGTTCGCGGCCATTGAGCAACGGGTGGAGCAAGAACGCCGGCTCAGCTGGCAACAGCTGGGCGACCTGATTGTCTCTGACTGGGACGGGTCCGAGGGCGAGCAGGCGCGGCTGATGATGCGCAACATCCCGCGGTTCGGCAGCGGCGGGGCCCGGGCGGATGAGTGGGCCGTACGGGTGACGCAGGCCTTTGTGGATGCGGTCAAGTCTCGGCCGACGCCCGCAGGGTACAACATGATTCCGGGACACTTTTCCTGGGCGAACACCATTCCCATGGGCAAGGCGCTGGGCGCCACGCCCAACGGCCGGCACGCGGGCGAGCCCATCTCGCACGGCGCCAATCCCGACCCTGGTTTTCGGCGCGATGGCGCGCCCAGCGCGATGGCGACCGCCATCGCCAGCGTGCAGTGCGGCTGGGGCAACTCCTCTCCCATGCAGATCGAGCTCGACCCGGGCCTGGGTCGCGATGAGGGCGGCGTCGACAACGTCTGTAATCTTGTCAAGACGCACATCGACCTGGGCGGCACGCAGATCAACCTGAACGTGCTCGATGCAGGCAAGGTGTTCGAGGCGCACAAGGATCCGAGCCTCTATCCGGATCTGGTTGTGCGCGTGACGGGGTTCAGCGCCTACTTTGCGAGCCTCTCGCCGCAGTTCCGGCAACTCGTGGTGGACCGTATCATCCGCGAGAGCTAGTGCGGCCGCGCAGTGACAAACAAAACGGGAGGGGCATTTGCCCCTCCCGTTGCTTTACGCGGTGCGCGGTCAGTCCAGGGCATCCTCGGGCAGGTCCACGGGCAGCGGGGCAGGCCGCTCCATCGTGGTGACGGTCTCATAGTACGACGAGGACTCGCTCGACTCGAGAAAGCCATTCATAAGGTCAAGCACGTGATAGGCTTGGCGTCCGGTGGCGCGGTGCGGCCTGTCGTGGAGGATAGCATAGGCCATATCCACCACGCCGATGCCCCACATGTTCACCCGGTCAAAGTGGCCGTGGGACAGCGGGACATCCTCGAACTCGCGCTTGCCGGCATGAGCGATGGCCACAGGTCCGCCCAGCGTGTTGGGGTCGGGGACGCTTAGCGTGGCCTCGGTGCCATAGATCTCGATCCGCGGCAGCTGCGAATGCCAGGTCGCAAAGGTGGTGATGATCGTGCCGATGGCGCCGCTGGCGAACTCCAGCAGGCCGGTCACATGGTCCGGGGTCTCGACGATGATCTTTTCACCGTACTTGGGCTGGCTGGTGATGGTGCGCTCGCCGATCTGGATCCCCGCCAGGCCGGAGATGCGCTTGACCGGGCCAAGCAGCGTGGTCAGCGCGGTCAGGTAGTACGGGCCCATGTCGAACATCGGGCCGGCGCCGACCTTGTAGTAGTAGGCCGGATCGGGGTGCCAGCTCTCGTGGCCATGTCCCATCATAAAGGCCGAAGCGGCCACCGGCTGGCCGATGACGCCGTCATCGATCAGCTTGCGGCAGGTTTGGAGCCCGCCACCCAGAAACGTGCCTGGGGCGCTCCCGACGCGCAGCCCTTTTTCGGCCGCGAACGCCAGCACCCTGGCCCCGTCCTCGCGGGCGACCGCCAAAGGCTTTTCCGTGTAGACGTTCTTGCCCGCCTCCAACGCTGCCAGGTTGACCGGCGTATGGGACTGGGGCGTCGTCAGGTTGACGACGATCTGGATCTCGGGGTCGGCCAATAGCTCCTCCATCGTGCAGCCGCGGCCTACGCCGAACTCTTCCGCGCGCGCCGCGGCACGCTCGGGGAACATGTCCGCCAGCGCTACGCAGTCGAGCACCGGAAACGCCTTGACCGTGCGCAGATAGGCTGCGCTGATGTTGCCGCAACCAATGATTCCGATCTTGACTCTGTCCATTGCTCTTCTCTCCTTCTATCGCTTTTCTTCTTGGCGTGATGCCGTGGTTCTATTCCTGGCGAACATGCACCTGGCCGATCAGTCCCCAGGGCTTGAGCACATAATCTGGGGTATAGGTTTCATCGGTGCGCCTGAAGGAGCGCCAGTCGGTCCAGGCCTCGCGTCCCGGCGCAAGGTGCAGCGGTCCGAGCATGTTGCGCGGGCTGGTGACCACCTGGATGTCTACGGCGTTCTCACCCTCGTGCAGCGCATCGGTGATGTCCAGGCCATTGGCTGAGATCCAGGGGATGTGCCCGGCCATCTCCCCGTTGACGCTAACGGTCACATGGACCGCCTCGTACTCGCCGAGGTACAGGCGCACACGCTTGCCCTCGAGAGGTTGGTAGTCGTAGCTGCCGTGGTAGACCATCGCGCCCGCATAGTGCGGGTAACCCTGTGTTGTCCAGTCGCTAAAATGCAGCTCGGCTGGTTCGGCGATGATGGCGCGATCGATGCTCACGCCCAGGTCGCCCAGAAGGAAGATATCCTCCAGCTCCATGTGATTGGTATAACGGCAACGGAGCTCCAGCGCGTTCTTGCCTTTGCGGAGGCCGGGCAGCAACACCGTGTGCATGTTCCGGTCGAGGTACCAGCCGGTGGCCGTATTGTTCACAGTCTTGCCGTTCAGCAGGATGTCGAACTGATCGGCGCCCTCGACCAGCAGGCTCACCGGCCCGCTGGGCACGACCTCCACGTCAAAGGCAAAGCGCAGCGCTGCCTCGGCACCGTCGTTCGGGTGGGGCTGGATGGCCCACTTGTAGCGCTGCGGCAGCCCGTTGTAGTAGTTGGGGCGCATGCCAAGGGCGCCGCGGATCGCATCCTGAGCGCGCCAGATCTCCATGGTCTCCGACCAGGGGCTGCCCTTGAGGCTGTACTGGCACATGTCCAGCGTGAGGATGTTGGGATCGGTGCGGGTGAACGGGCAACTGGGGCCGATGAACTGTGTGTTGAGCGCCGTGCGCAGGGTGCGATAGTGCACCGGATCCGCCCGCCGGGGACCGGGCGTGAGCGTGCCCGCCGGATCGATGACAAAGATGCGCGAGCCCGCCGGACCCAGGTGCGTGGCAAAGCGCACACTGCCCTCCTGAGATCCGTCGGCACCGAGTTCGGTGATCTGGCCGGTGAGCGGATCCCACTCCTCCAGCCGGCCCTTGCCCTGCAGCGTGACCTCGAGGTCGTAGCCGTTGCAGCGATCGCCATTGAACAGAAAGTAAGCATTCCGCCCGCCAGCGGCCCGTTGCATATAGAGCACCGAGGCTGCCTCCTGTCCCCTGGTTGTGCGCAGGCTGACTCGCCGGGGCACGCTCGCCTCCAGTGCCGACTGCAGTTCCCTGCGATCCGGGATGCGCACGACATTGCGATGCTGCCACACCGTACGGATGCGCTCGCTGGGCTCGGCCTCGATCATCGCCGGGGGTTCGCCCACCACGATCACACGCCCGCCATTGTCCAGCAGGCTCTCCAGAAGCATCACGGTAGAGTTCAGCAGCGTCTCGGTTTCCTCGGGAATGACCACAACACGATAGGCCCGCCGTCCCACCCAGAGCTCATGTCCCTGGATGCGGGATTCCTCGGCCATGATCTGTTCGTCGCCGAGATCGCAGTCATAGTGTGTGGCCAGCAGCGCCTCCAGGAAGGCATTGAGGCGCTCGCCATACAGATTGGCCTGCATGGTCTGGTCCTCACCCTCGCCCATCATCGCCCAGACTGTGGCGATGGGGTGGATCATGAGGACGTCGCGCACGGCCTCGCCCTCTGTCAGGACGCGGCCTACTCGCGCGAAATAGTCTTCGACGACGCCATTATAGGGCCACCAGGTGGTGTTGTAGTTAAAGGCCGGGGGATAGTCGCGCTTGCGGCAGCCCCGCAAGGTGTAGAGCGCCAGATGCTGGCAGCGCAGGTTCACCCCCAGCACATATTGCCAGTCGCCGACCCACTTTTGGCCCTCGAAAGTAAACTCCCAGCTGGTGCACCCATAGAGCTCTGACAGGACGCGCTTGCGCCCGAGCTGGCTCGCGACGCTGGAGCACTGCTTGATCGTGAGCACCTCATGGTTCTGCTCGGTGAGCATATCGATGCCGGGCACATGCTGGTAGCGATAGTGGGGCATGATGGCGCCGCCACGGATGGTGGCGGTGCCCAGGTCGTTCTCGTTCAAATAGTGCCCGGTAAAGGCGAGGCCGTGCTCCTCGCACCACTCGCCCAGTTGCTTACTGTAGGCCTCGGTGAACCGCTGGCTGATCGTGTACCAGTAATCGTGCCGAGCTTTGGCCGATGACTCGCCGTCCAGGAAAAGCCACGGCAGCGTGTCCAGCAGGTCGCGCCCGCGGCGCTCGGCGTAGAACGCCGGCAGGCCATCGGTCCAGGGCAGGGCGGGGCGCCCGGAACGGACCTGGACGGCGAACACGTTGGGCTCGTCGGTAAAGATGCCCGGCACCGCTTTGCCAAAGGCGTGACCCACCTCGCGATAGTAGGGCTCATAGGTGCTGTCGATGAAACAGCGTACGGCATCCGGGTTCAGGTTGTCTGCGTAGGTGTCCTGGTTGAACCACTCGCTGGGGCCGGAGATCTCGCGTCGGAAAACGAGATAGGCCTGTCCCTCGGAGAGCTCAACGGGAGTCGCGGGATCGAGCCGCTCGATGGCGACGATCGTCCGCCCGTCGAGCGTAGCGCGAAAGAGCGCCAGCAGGTCATCGCCCGTGGCCGGCACATCGCTGATCTCCAGGGTCACCATCTTGGCCCGGAAGGCGTCTCCGCCCGCCCCAGGCACGAGCCCCCCCGCGGCACCGGAGGGCCAGCGGTCCTCGTCATACAGCCAGGCGCCCATCCCTTCCTCTTCGGCCACGCGCACCGTCTCGCGGACGCACTCGAGCCATTCGGGGCTCATGTAGACGGTCTCGAGGCCGTCCCGCGAGTGCATGAAAAAGCCGCCCATGCCATGGGCCTTCATGTCTCTGGCCTGCCGGGCCAGTTCCTCCGGGTCGAGACGATCGTTCCAGGACCAGAACGGGGCGCCCCGCAGGTCCAGTCCCGGGTTGGTGAACTCTTGCCGTAGCTTGTCCATCATAGCCTCGCTTCTTTTCAGAGTCGCTCAGGCCTCGGCGATCACCGGATTGCTCAGAGTGCCAATCCCTTCAATCTCGATCTCTACCGTGTCACCAGGTTTCAGGAACACGGGCGATTTGCGCGCAAAGCCAACGCCCGAAGGCGTGCCCGTCATGATCACCGTGCCGGGGAGCAGGGTCATGGCATCGGATAGATACGAGATCAACTCGCGGCAGGAAAAGATCAGGTCAGCCGTGTTCGAATCCTGCATCACCTGGCCGTTGAGCCGCGTCATGACACGCACATTGTCTGGATCGAGGTCGGTCTCGATCCACGGACCAAGGGGTGCAAAGGTGTCAAAGGACTTGCCGCGGGCCCACTGCGCATCCAGCCGGGTCTGGCAGTCCCGGGCGCTGACGTCGTTGCCGCAGGTATAGCCCAGTACATAGTCCAGCGCCGCCTCCGCGGGCACATGCTTGGCACGCTTGCCGATCACCATGACCAGCTCGCACTCGTAATCGACCTCGTCGGGTGCCATGGTCGGGAGCATGATGGGATCGCCGGGGCCGCAGACGGCGGTAGTGGTCTTGAAAAAGATGACGGGACGCTCGGGGATGGCCATCTGGCTCTCGATGGCATGTTTGCGATAGTTCAGGCCAATGGCGATGACATTGGGGGGTGCCACCGGCGCCAGCAACCGCACCTGGCCGAGCGGGACGGTCTCTCCCGTGGGCTCCCACTCGCCAAAGATATCGCCCTGAATGAGCCGCACGATGTCTTTGCCTTCCAGCAGGCCATAGTGGACTGCATTCTGATAGTACAAGCGCGCAATTCTAGCCATCGATCAAGGACCTCCACAACAGGTTAGAGCATGAGCGCATTCTAGAGATGTGGCATGTTGGCGTCAAGGCACATGGAACCTTTACAGGGGCCCACGCGTCTATAGCTTGTTCGAGCAATAAACGATTCCGTGGAGGAATAAGCATGCGCAGATATGGTTTCTTAGCAGTGGGTGTGATTATCGGTTTGCTCGTCGTGGGTGGACTCTACGTCTTGCCCGGTTTGCTGGGTGGCGTCGCGGCCCAGACCAGGACAGCAACGCCGTCAACACCGGTCGTCGTGGATACCTCCCGTACAATCACCGTAGTCGGTGAGGGCTCTGTATCAACCGAGCCGGATCAGGCAGTGGTCATGATCGGTGTTGAGACCGTCGGCGACTCGGTACAGGATGCGACGGGCGAGTCTGGCGAGATCATGGAAGCTCTTCTCGAGGTCTTTGAGGGCGAGGGCGTTGAGGCGGCTGATATCCGCACCAGCGGGTACAGCGTCTGGACGGACTATGGTTCGCGTGCGGACATGATCGGTAACAACAACACGCCGATCTACCGTGTCAACAACATCGTGTCGGTGACGGTGCACGATCTGGACAGCCTGAGCGCGATCCTGGATGGGGCGATCGAGGCGGGTGCCAACGCGATCCAGGGGATCAACTTTACCATCGAGGATAAGGAGGGTCTCGCAAGTGAGGCGCGGGCCAAGGCCACGGCCGACGCCCGGGTACGCGCGGAGGAACTGGCAGACCTGCTGGGTCTCGAGGTAGGACCTGTGGTGAGCGTGAGCGAAGTGGTCGGTTCGTCCGTGTACCCGGTGCTGCGTGAGGCGGCCATGGGCATGGGCGGCGGCGGTGGCGCTGGTCCGATCAGCGTCGGCAGCCTGGATTACTCGCTGCAGCTGCAGGTGGTGTACGCGATCCAGTAGTGTCGTATGGCCTTTGGTTCATCAGGGGGAGGAGCGCAGGAATTGTGCCCCTCTCCCTTTTCGTGCGATCCCGTGGTGACGCTGCCTGGTGCGCCTCGGCCGCCCGGTTGACGTGCCCCGTGTCCCAGGGCTAGAATGGCTGCACGTCATTTCGGGAGTCAACTATGAGAAACCTCCTGGACAGGGCTATCGACAAATAGGTTTTGCGAGCGATTCAGAGCCATAATC
>ENA-OSEO01004026-OSEO01004026.1-sediment-metagenome-genome-assembly--contig:-NODE-4026-length-16091-cov-3.199138_pt1 | contig 16091 bp, 13 predicted proteins | sample MGYA00237883_ERZ534232 | MGnify/ENA metagenome assembly ERZ534232 | reverse complement strand
TGGGCAACCAGTTCAAATCCAAAATTGCGGAAAAATTGCAGTACGCCTCTGGCAATCTGTGTTCCCGCGATCCACAACGCGATGTTCCGCAAAATGAATATATCAGGATTGGCGGAGGTAATAATGTTGAACGCGCGGCCAATCAAAATTGGTGTCACGGAATAAAAACCCGCATTCCCCAACGCGCCTAACAGCGCCACTACCAAAACCGGCCAATGATGCACTGCATGGGACAGAATCCAGCGAATCGGACCACTCCGATTCGCCTGAAAGGTTTCCGGTATCGAAAACTCTACTTGTGCCACAGATTCTGCCACCTAAACCTCAATTTCATTTTGATGAGTGGAATTTCATGCTACCAATTTTAATCCAATCCTGCTCCGTTCGATTTGCACGCTCTCCACTTCCACATTGATTATATCCCCCACTGAAATCTGAACCTCACGGGGAATCTGGCTGCGATGCAGCAAACCATCCTGTTTGACGCCAATATCAATAAAAGCACCAAAATCCACCACATTCCTGACAGTCCCCTTCAATCGCATTCCCGGAACCAGGTCCTCCATCGAGAGTACGTCGCTGCGAAGAATTGGAACAGGCAGGTCTTCCCGGGGGTCACGCCCTGGTTGAACAAGCTGGTCAAAAATATCTACCAAGGTAGGTTCCCCAGTCCCCAGATCTTGTGCAAGCTCTCCAAGAGATATCTGTCGCTTTAAAGTTTCCAGTTTCCATTTCTTTTCCACAATGTCATCGGTGATCTTCAAACCAGTTCTTTTTAATACTTTTTCTGCGATGGCATAGCTTTCCGGATGGATGGCGCTGTTATCAAGAGGATTCTCTCCATCTCGAATTCTCATGAACCCGGCAGACTGCTCAAACGCTTTCGCGCCCAAACCCGAAACATTCAAAATTTGTTTTCGGTTGGTGAATTGACCGTTCACATTGCGATGAGCCACAATTCGCTCCGCGAGTTTTGGGCCAACCCCAGAAATGTTTGCCAACAAAGCTGGAGATGCCGTATTCACGTCAACACCTACCTGGTTTACAACACTTTCTACTACGCCTGTCAGGGCACCGGAAAGTACTTTTTGGTTAACGTCGTGCTGATACATCCCGACTCCGATGGCTTTGGGATCTATCTTGACCAACTCCGCCAGAGGGTCCTGCACCCTTCGCGCAATAGAAACAGCTCCCCGCAAACTGACATCCAACTCTGGAAATTCTTCGCGCGCCAGTGGGCTGGCCGAATAAACACTCGCTCCAGCTTCGTTTGTGATCAAGTAATAAACCCCTTTTACTTCTTTAATGATCTCCGCCACCAACATTTCAGTTTCTCGAGATGCAGTGCCATTGCCTATGGTAACAAGATTCACCCCATATTGCCGGATCAAATCTTTGATCGTCGATTTCGATTCAATCCACTTTTTTTGAGGAGAGTGTGGGTAAATTGTTGTTGTGGCAAGCAGTTTACCTGTCGCATCCACAATGGCAATTTTACATCCTGTGCGGTATGCCGGGTCAATTCCCAGCACGATGTAGCCATTCATTGGAGGTTGTGTCAGTAGTGCTTTTAGGTTATCAGAAAATACACCAATTGCATGAAGATCGGCTTCTTCTGTCAACATGCGCCGGATATCGCGTTCAATTGCCGGCAGCAAAAGCCTTTGTGCAGCATCTTCAACAGCGAGATTGAGTTGGTCAAACCAAAGCGAACGCCGGTCGCCCTTGAAATTGCGCTCAATCGCCCATCGCCAATCACGTTCACTTACCTCAATCTTTACCCGCAGTACTTTCTCGGCTTCTCCACGGTTGATAGCCAGCACTTGATGTGGTCGCAAGCGATCCACCTTGCACTCAAATTCATAATAAACCCGATAGACTTCACGAGGATCGTCCGCAGAAGCAATTTTCTCACTTTTCAACACACCCCAGGAGAAAGCCTTTTCCCGTGTAGCCTGCCGCACATCCGCATGGTCATTGATTATTTCAGCCACGATATCACGTGCCCCTGCCAGAGCGGTAGCCGGATCCGGTACCTCATCATTCAGATAGGGTTCCACCATCTGATCAAGATTTAGATTGGTTGGATTTTGCTTCAAAATCAGATCAGCAAGTCCCTGCAGACCTTTTTCTCTCGCGAGTACAGCGCGCGTTTTCCGCTTCAATTTATAGGGTTGGTATAAGTCCTCCAGGATAGTAAGTGAATCGGCCTCTAACAGGCGTTTTTTTAGCTCTGGTGTCATTTTTTCCTGTGTTTCAATGGCGGAAATGATTGTTTCTCGTCGATCATCCAGAGTACGAAGTCGCTCCAATAATTTCTCTACCTGTCGAATCTGCTCTTCATCAAGTGTACCGGTTCTTTCTTTCCGGTAACGAGCAATGAAAGGGATTGTGTTCCCATCTGCTAACAGTTCAACAACCGCTTCAACCTGTGCCGGTTTCAGCAAAAGCTCTTTAGCTATTCTTTCAACATGGTTCATCAAGTTTTATCACCCTGAATATTTAATAAGTTAAGTTCAAGTTACAAACAATAATCACCCTGGAAATATCTCTGAAGACTTATTCCAATCAGAAAATTTTATCACCGAAGACCCACCACACGTTAAAAGAGTTCTCAACCGTGGATTTTTCTCCAACAAGGAGATCGCTATACGCAATTCGCTAATTGTTTAGAATAAAACTTTGTTTTCAATTCATCGGTTTACCTGCTTTGATCCATAACAATCAACAGCTGATCCCGATGGGCGCGTATAAAAAGGACTTTGCCTTGCCCGAGTAAACCCCTGCAGATACCATTTAAACTGGCAAAAAGGAGGCACGTATTTGAAAACACACCGTGATCAAATTCATTTCTGGTTCCAAACCCACGTCGTGAGAGTTACCTTCGTCCAACCGGATCTCTACCCGGTAATCATGGTAACCAGGCTTACTCCCGCGCGGTGAACCTGTCGAAAAGTCCCACCCTGGCTCACCGTTCGCAAGACCGCTTCAACATTCGTTACCACCGACCCGGAAAGCATATTAATCCCATAGTCATATAAAACCGGGCTTAAGGGTGTGCTCGGGCCCAACAACAGCACAAACGCATCCGGCGAACAATGATGAATGATTTCATCAAAAGAATGATTCACTAAAGTCATCGCCGTGATGGCTACAACCCCCGCTTTTGACAGAGCCTCTGCTGACTGAGAAGTATGCACCTCGCCAGTAACGGGTGTTTGTTCAACTACGGTTAAACTACCTACTCTTTCTCTTACCCGTTGAATAAAGGGGAAATGTCCAATCAAAACAACATCTTTTCCCGCGCCATATTTTGATATGACTTCTTCAGCATTTAACTCGCGATATTGCTCCATTCGTTTTGGAACCAACGCATTGATCGCCGCTACTCCAATGCTTGTTTGAGGAAAACGGTCATCAAGCGCCAACCGGGCTAACTCAAAACCAGACATTCTCTCCAGTTGTCCCGCTTCGGGCACATCTGGGTTACCGGTATGAGGATGTTTGGGTGTCAATGTAGAAGCCAGACCACAACGCTTTTCCCCATTCACATCAACCACAACGGATGTCCAGTGCATTCCAATTCGCACATCCAACACTTGACCATCTGGTAAAGTATCAATCACATCTCGCAGCAAATTCATTTAACGCCCCATTCTTGTCTAAATAATCTTTGTGTTTTCTATTCTCTTAATTTCTTCCAACTCCCCATCCAGGGAGTACCCAGTCTGTGGCGCACAGGAACCTGAGTGCTCATCAACTTTTGAGCTGTTATCGCAGCATTTTCGGCCACTTGACCCCAATTCTCTTCAAGTACTGCGGCTCTCATCGCTTCGCCCGTTCTTTGAGTCCAGCTCCATTCCATCCTGAATCGATCGGCTTTAACCCAATACCCGCGCTTTTCCCATGCCTCTACAGATTGGTCTACTGTATCAAATATCTCCTTCAGCGCAATTGAAATAAATGCGGCCAGGTCTTTACTTTTATCGTTGGGCTCTGGTTGAAGCATCAATTCCCTTAACGCCAACACCACTGCCCGGGTTAAACGTTTTCTTTCTTTTCCCACTCCATCTGGATTGATAACTCGACTCAAGTTCTCCTCCTGACACACAAATAATTGTCTAGCCCACAAAAACCACGCCAGACGCAAACCAAAATTATATCGGATTATGGACGAGAATTATAGTTAACAAACAAACCCGCGACACCTGACAATTATCCTGTTCTCCTTGGGGCAAGATGATACTTGATCTAGTCTTCAACCATCGTCAGCGCCGCCCGGCAAATCGCCAGCGCGACACTATCTGCCATGCCAGCAAATCTCTCAGTAAATACTGCTTTAACAACTTGCGTTTGCCGGTCGCTCTCACGAACTGTGTTGATCTCAAGCGCAAATTTCTTCCCAGACTTTGTCAACTCGTCAACAATCTGCCAGCATTCAGCTATTCCAGTTGAAAAGCCGGGTGTGTAACAGCCCTTGTTTCCATCAGATTTCAACCATTTATACCCGCGTTTACCATCAGGAGAACTCTCGTCAATAGAAGACCAGTGCAATACTTTTTCCGCGACCAGTCGATCCATTTCACTTCCTGCCAGATACGTTTCTGTACCCATAATTACCTCCTTTAGTGATTTTTATACATCGTCATTAACCACAGAAGCGCAGCAATAAACTTTGTCCATATCTATTATAAGTAATACTGAAACAAGAATTAGCAAAATATATAAATCTTGGTATAATAAATTTTGCTTCATTCAGGAAGTGTAATTCAACTTGGGGAAGTGCTGGAACTGGCAGACAGGCGTGACTTAGGATCACGTGCCGCAAGGCGTGAGGGTTCGAGCCCCTCTTTCCCCACTTTTTTATTTAGACAATACTAATCAGAAAGTAAGGATAGCTACATTGAAAATCGAAAATCTCTCTCGTGACGATCACCAGGTTCAATTGGTGGTGGAATTTGATGCCGAACTTTTAGAAAAATACAGCCGTCGTGCCGCGCGAAAAATTTCACAAGGCGCTAAAATTCCAGGCTTCCGCCCAGGGAAAGCACCCTACGATGTAATTAAACGCGTTTATGGTGAAGATTATATACAGCAACAGGCTGTTGAGCTCTTGATAGATGATCAATACGCAGAAGTATTAAAAGAAGCCGGTATCGACCCAAGCGGCCCTGGCAATTTGGAAGAAATCATCAGCGTTAACCCGCCAAAATTTTCCTTCATAGTGCCTTTAATACCTGTTGTTGAATTATGTGATTACAAATCAATTCAACAGGAATACAATCCTGAACCCATCAGCGAAGAAGAAGTTGAAAAATTCATTAAAAACATCCGGACCAACTTTGCCACCAGCGAGCCCGTGGACCGCCCCGTCGAAGAAGGCGATCTTGTCTATGCCATTTTAAGCGGCAAGTTGACCAATCCTGACGAGAACGAGGATCCTGATGTTATCAAAGAAAACCCCTCTCAGTTCGTCGTTGGCGGCAGTGATTTCCAGCCGGATGATTATCCGTATGAGGGTTTTTCCAAAGAGCTCCTGGGGCTTTCAGAAGGTGACGAAAAAACCATTCAGTACACCTATCCCGACGATTCACCTTTAGAAAAACTAAAAGGAAAATCTGTCGAATTTCAGGTTAAGGTTCAAAGTATTAAGGTACTGGTTCTGCCAGACATGGATGATGATTTTGCCGGACAGGTTGGCCCTTACGAAACGGTTGAGCAGATGTTGGAGCAGGTCCGGGAACAACTGGCGCAAAGAAAAAATCAGGACTATGATGAAAAATACTACTCCGAATTAATTGACGAGAAAATTGTCAAAGAATCCACAGTGAAGTATCCACCCCATATGTTGCAGGAAGAAATTGATCACACCCTGGAAGAGATTAAAGATAATTTAGCTCAGCAAAGTATGGATTTGGATACCCTCTTGAAGATTCAGAAAAAAGATCTTGAGACATTCATCGAAGAAGAAGTCAGACCATCTGCCGAGATGAAACTGACCCGCGCTCTGGTTTTGGAAGAAATTGCCAAAAACGAAAAACTGGAACTGGACCGCGGAGAGCTGGAAAACGCTGTTGCCCAAACCATGATGCAGCTCCAACAAATGCCAGGGTTTGAGGAATATAAGCCTGCACAAAAACTTCGCTCTTTAACAAATGCTGTTACAATGGATACTGCCAACCGCCTCTACAATCAACGCTTACTCAAACATCTAAAAGCAATTGCAACTGGAGAATTGGATACAGAAGAGGCAAGTGAAGTAATCGAATCTGCTTCTGAGGAAACTGTAGTCGAAAACACGCCTGAGGGAAAAGAACCCACCTCTGACGAACCAGAAGCTTAGAGTTTTCAATTTTTGGGTTCATTATTTTTGAGGTGTTTCATGACAATTAACCCAACAAATGCCGTAATCCCCATGGTCATCGAGACTTCTGGAAGGGGAGAACGCGCATATGACATCTACTCACTTCTACTTAAGAATCGCATCATCTTTGTGGGCACCCCCATTGATGACCAGGTGGCGAACGTAGTTGTGGCTCAATTACTGTTTTTGAGCCGTGAAGATCCGGAAAAAGAGATTCAGATGTATATCAACTCTCCCGGTGGACAAATATATGCCGGATTGGCAATTTATGATACGATGCAAATGATTCCGAATCGCATCAGCACAGTTGCGGTTGGCGTAACTGCATCGTTTGGCACAGTGCTTCTAGCCGCCGGGTCGAAAGGACACCGTTATGCCCTCCCGCACGCCACGATCCATATGCACCAACCTCTTGGGGGCGCGCAGGGGCAAGCTTCTGATATCGAAATCCAGGCTCGAGAAATTCTACGGCTAAAAGAACGTTTGAACGCGATCATGGCTGAAAACACAGGACAACCCATCGATACGATTGAACGTGATACAGAGCGAGACTTTTATTTAGATGCTAGCCAGGCGGTTGAGTACGGTCTGGTTGATAAAATTCTCCAGAAATCTGATGGGAATCAAAAATAGCCTGGCAAAGGCAAATTAATTTTTATCGCAACAATGCAATTCAAGCCGGATGGCAAAAGCTATCCGGCTTAGCTTTACCTCTCATGAGGAGACCGGCATGGCAATTGATTGGGGAAAAAGAATTAAAGCAGTAATACTCGATATGGATGGTGTTCTGTGGCGCGGCAATGAACCAATTGTGGATCTGCCACAAATCTTTAAAAAAATATACTCTTTAGATATAAAAGTCCTGTTAGCAACAAATAACTCCACCCGAACCCCCGAACAATATCAGGAGAAACTCGCCAGTTTTGGGGTAGATATTTCTCCCGATCAGGTTATCACCTCTGGTATCGCGACTGCCTTTCTTCTAAAAAACCGCTATCCGCAAGGCGGTAAAGTTTTTGTTCTGGGCTCAGAGGCGCTTAAGCACACAATTGAACAAGGTGGTTTCCTCCATTCGGAGAAAGATATCCTTGCGGTCGTGGTCGGTTTAACACGGGATTTTGATTATCACACCCTTGGTCGTGCGGCATTACTGATAAACGCCGGAGCGGATTTTATCGGCAGCAACCCTGACACAGGACTTCCCACGCCGGAAGGATTACTTCCCGGCACCGGCGCCTTGCTCGCCTTTCTTGAAGCGGCAACATCAAAAAAACCATTCATAGCTGGTAAGCCATTCCAAACCATGATGGAAATGGCGTTAAAACGACTTCAAGTTCCCGCCCACGAAGTTCTTGTAATAGGAGATCGGCTGACCACCGATATCGCATTTGGGCAAAAAGCCGGCTGTGCAACTGGGCTTACCCTCTCAGGCGTCACAACGCTTGCAGAAGTAAAAAACTGGAAACCAGAAGTTGATTTGATCGGTGAAACTCTGGAAAGCATAATAAATCAATTATGATCAATAAATCAAACCAGTCAATCAAACCATTGATTTTTGACTTAGACCTGCCAGAGCTGGAATCATTTTTCGCTGAATGGGGGGAACCAGCTTTTCGGGCTAAACAACTATGGCATGGGCTTTACCAACAGTTATGGAATTCTCCGGACCAGTTCACCAATTTGCCCAAACCTTTACGAGAACGCCTCACAGAGCGCTTTCGTTTTTCTGCTTTAACACCTGAACACACATTGCAATCCTCAGATCAGCAAACCGAAAAAATTTTGTTCCGCCTGCCTGATAATTATGCTATCGAAACCGTGTTAATGAGATATGATACGCGACGCACACTGTGTATATCCAGTCAATCCGGATGCGCGATGGGTTGTGTGTTTTGCGCAACAGGACAAATGGGCTTCAGGCGAAATCTGACAAGTGGTGAGATCCTTGAACAGGTGCTTCACTATGCGCGGTCTTTGAAAGCCGTGGACGAAAAGGTTACCAATATCGTTGTGATGGGCATGGGTGAGCCTTTCCACAATTATGCGGCGGTATTGAAGGCAATTGATCAGTTAAATCATCCGGAGGGCATGAACCTTGGTGAACGCCGTTTCACCATTTCCACTGTTGGATTGATTCCCGGAATACGCAAATTTACAGCCGAAAAACGACAGGTTAATCTCGCCATCAGTTTGCACGCTGCCAACAATGAACTCCGGACTTCCCTCATACCATCCAATGCTCGTTACCCGCTGGAAGATTTAATTGAGACCTGCAAAGATTACGTTAATACCACCCGGCGCCGAATTACCTTTGAGTGGGCATTAATCCAGGATGTTAATGACACCCCGGCGCATGCCCGCGAATTGGCCTTGCTGATAAAGGGAATGCTTTGCCATGTCAACATCATCGCCTTAAACCCAACGAAAAAATATTCTGGCAGATCCACCACTCAAGAACGAGCCGTAGCCTTTAAAAACGTCCTTGAAAAAGCTGGAATTCCTTGCACTATCCGCCTGAGGCGTGGTATCGACATACAGGCCGGGTGCGGTCAACTAGCCTCCGAAGCTGGCATGGATAAATAAACAGCCAACCTGATTTCAATCCAATTTCTTCTCACATGTTATAATTCTGCACCATGACTGACTTATTCAATAAATGGATCAAGGGCTTAGATAAAACGCGTAAAATAGCATTTGGTCGGATCAGTAATTTTTTAGGCACATCCGAAATCGATCAAGAAACCTGGGAGGATTTAGAGGCGCTCCTGGTCCAAGCCGACCTGGGCGTTGAAACCACGCTTTCAGTGATCGAAAAATTGCGAGAGGTTGTCACTCTTGAAGGCATTACTCACGCAGATGAACTTGAACAAAAGCTGAAAGAAGAATTAACCAATCGAATTGATCTGCCGCCCGAAGTAAATTTGGATCCTTACAAACCAGCGGTTATCCTGCTTGTGGGTGTAAATGGCTCAGGGAAGACCACAACAGCAGCGAAATTGGGTGAGCGCTTCAAAGACAGCGGTAAAAAGGTAATGTTTGGAGCCGCAGATACATTCCGGGCCGCTGCCGTTGACCAGCTTCAAATATGGGGAACTCGCCTGAACATCCCTGTTATAGCTGGACAACCCGGTGGTGACCCAGGCGCTGTTGCGTTTGACTCTATCCAATCTGCTGTGTCAAAGAACACGGATATATTACTGATCGACACAGCCGGCCGTCTGCATACCCGCTACAATCTGATGGAAGAACTAAAAAAGGTACACCGTGTTTCTGGTAAAGCACTGCCCGGGGCCCCGCATGCCACCTGGTTGGTTTTGGATTCTACAACCGGGCAAAACGCGCTCCAACAAGCGCGAATATTCAAAGAAGCCGTTGCGGTCACAGGAATTATTCTAGCCAAATTGGATTCATCCGCCAAAGGGGGAATGGTTTTCGCGATTCAAAATGAACTTGGCTTACCAATACTCTTTGCAGGTTTGGGAGAAAAATCCTCCGATTTAATTCCTTTTGACCGGCAGGCGTTTATTGATGGCATTTTTACAAAATAATTATTTGGAGACATGATCATGCTGGATTTAATTGAGCGGTTGAACGAATGTAACAAACGAATTCAAAACTTACAGGAGCGTCTTTGACTTCCCTGAAAAAGAAGTGAAACTAAGCGAACTTGAGAAACAATCGGAAGATCCCAATCTCTGGAGTGACAATCAAACAGCACAAAAGGTGATGAAAAATCTCGCGGATTTGCGTGATGAAATCTCCTCATGGAAAGCTCTTACAAACCGCGTCCAGCAAACCCTTGAATTGGTTCAAATGGAAGATGAGAGTCTGCGAGAAGATCTGACAACAGAGATCGAAGCCATTGAGACAGATTTAGATAAACGGGAGTTCACCGCGATGCTCGCCGGTCCCTACGACCGCGGGAACGCAATTCTTGAGGTTCATGCTGGTGCGGGTGGAGTCGATTCCCAGGATTGGGCCTGGATGCTTGAACGCATGTACCTGCGCTGGGCGGAAGCACATGGTTATTCTACTGATATTCTCAACTTGTCAGAGGGTGAAGAAGCCGGTATTAAGAGTGTAACCATAGCCATTACCGGACGATATGCCTACGGTTATCTAAGATCAGAAAAAGGCGTGCATCGTCTGGTTCGCCTTTCCCCCTTTGATGCTGCCCATCGACGACACACTTCATTTGCCTTGATTGAAGTTCTCCCGGACATTGAGGATAACACTTCGGATATTCAAATCAGCCCTGATGACATAAGGATTGACTTTTACCGATCTTCGGGAGCCGGGGGTCAAAATGTCCAAAAAAATGCCACCGCTATTCGTATCACACATATCCCATCCGGGATCGTTGTTACCTGTCAGAACGAACGTTCGCAACTCCAAAACAGGGAAAATGCTATGCGTGTTCTGCGTTCCCGGTTGATGGACAAAAAACAAGAAGAACAGGATGAACATCTGGCAGAACTGCGTGGCGAATATACCAAAGCAGAGTGGGGCAGCCAGATTCGATCGTACGTGCTCCACCCTTATCAAATGGTAAAAGATCACCGCACCAATTACGAAATGGGTAACACACAAGCCGTGCTGGATGGCGATCTGGATGGTTTTATTGAAGCCTATTTGAAGCACTTCTGATCGTGGGTTTACCATAAAAAGCAAAAAGCGGGCTCTCGCCCGCTTTTTTTACTAAAACAATGTTTTTGATAATTCAAGTAATGATAGGTCCAGTTGTTTTTTATTGGAAACAACCTCTTTCAGCGGGATTGATCCTGGACGGCCGTTTACCCAACCAACCAATACGCCGGATTCGCCCCTTTCCAAAGAGTTTACTGCTGCCGCTCCCAAACGAGTGGCCATTATCCGATCAAATGCGCCTGGATTTCCACCACGCTGAACATGACCCAAAATTGTCGCCCGTAGCTTAAAGCCCAGCGCATCGCTATTTTCATCGCAATAATTCATCAATTTTTCCGCGTTATATTTTGCCCCTTCAGCCACAACAACAATCGCATGGGCCTTCCCAAGCTCATACGATCTATAAATGACAGCGGCTACTTCTTCGGGTTTTGTTACAACTTCAGGAATCACCACCATTTCAGCGCCCCCAGCGATACCTGTCATCAAGGCAAGGTAACCACAATCTCTTCCCATCACCTCAATCAGGAACGCTCGCTGATGCGAAGAAGCTGTAGTTTTTAAGCGGTCCACAGATTCCAGGGCAATGTTTAATGCCGTATCCACACCAATCGTGATTTCAGAACCATACAAATCATTATCAATCGTAGAAGCGACACCAACGACCGGGAAATTTAACTCTGAAAGCTTGTATGATCCGGTTTGAGATCCATTGCCACCAATTACAATCAAAGCTTCAATGCCATACTGGTTTAGGGTTCTAACGGCTTTCGCCTGCCCTTCCGGCGTCTTAAATTCCAGACAACGAGCGCTGCCCAACATTGTTCCCCCAAGTTGAAGAATTCCTGAGACATCCCTGGCTTTGAGGGGAACAATCCGTTCTTCAATCAATCCCTTATAGCCTAAACGGACCCCAAACATCTCCCATCCTTTATCAATCCCAGTCCGCACAATAGAGCGGATGGCTGCGTTCATTCCAGGTGCATCTCCACCACTGGTTAATACAGCTACCCGTTTCATAATTCCTCCTCAAGATATTTCACAACAGAATCAATTAAAAAATTTTATCACGATTTAGCTACTTAAATACATGACAGATGGTAACGAAATTAGGTCATTATGCAACTTTAATTTATCCGTGAAATTGAATACAATCATAATATGCCTGTTTTCTTAGACTACCGAAATCTCGTACTTCGCTTTTCATTCCACCATATTATTCCCCAAAACCACTTACAATATCATGACTCACCATCGAATAGATAAGCACCCAATTTTAAATGTTCCACAGCGGCAACCAATTACTTTCTACTGGAAAGAACAGATGTTGACCGCCTATCAAAATGAGACTATCGCCTCAGCGCTTATAGCGAATGGAATCCACATATTTGGACACCACCACAAAGATCAATCCCCTCAGGGGATTTTCTGTGCAAATGGGCAATGCTCGCAATGTCTGGTCTTTGCAGACGGCAAACCAGTTAAAGCCTGTATGGCATTGGTTAAACCAGACATTCATATTGAACCTATGGAAGGGCTTCCGGCTCTTCCACCAATCTCTGGTATCCCAGAAACCAAGGAAATAGAAGTAATCGATATTCCCGTTTTAATTATTGGGGGTGGCCCGGCAGGACTTTCTGCGGGCATTGAGCTGGGCAAACGGGGTATTCCTGCGATTCTCATAGATGATAAACATCGTTTAGGGGGTAAGTTGGTCTTGCAAACCCATCGCTTTTTTGGCTCATCTGCCGCAGTATACGCCGGAACACGTGGGATCGATATTGCCACTAAGCTTGAGGAAGAAATAGCCCGTTATCATTCTGTGCAGATCTGGCTCAACAGTACTGGCCTGGGTGTTTTTAGCGATCAAAAGGTAGGGGTTCTCAAAGATGGAAATGTTTATAAACTCATTAAACCAAAAGCCCTTCTTGTTGCGGCTGGAGCACGCGAAAAATCTTTAGCTTTTAAGGGAAACACTTTGCCAGGCGTAATTGGTGCTGGCGCGTTTCAAACCCTTGTCAATCGCGATCTGGTAATCCCGGCAAAGAAGCTGTTCATCGTTGGCGGGGGAAATGTGGGTTTGATCGCGGGGTATCACGCCTTACAGGCAGGTATTGAAGTGGCTGGCCTGGTGGAGGCGCTTCCGGAGTGCGGAGGGTATAAAGTTCATAAGGATAAATTAATGCGATGCGGTGTCCCGGTCTACACCTCACACACGATCTTGAGCGCCAATGGAAAAGAAAAGGTGGAATCATTAACCATCGCAGAAATAAACGAGAATTTCAAGATTGTCCCAGGAACAGAAAAATCTTTTGCGTGTGATTGTGTGTTAATCGCGGTAGGCCTGGAATCAGTAAATGAATTTTATCTCAAGGCACAACAATACCAAATGAATGTTTTTGCTGCCGGCGACGCGGATGAAATCGCCGAAGCTTCTGCTGCAATCTATGCAGGAAAAATACGCGGTTTAGAAATCGCGAACGCCCTTGGTGCAAGCCGCGAAAAAATCCCTGGTAATTGGTACCAAATGTCGGATATCTTAAAATCTAAAGCAGGGCAAACATATCAGGATGTCTTACCTGAATTAACTGATGGATTTATGCCTGTTTTGCATTGCATCCAGCAAATTCCTTGCGACCCCTGCAGTACACTGTGTCCTAAAGAATTGATTGAGATTAGCGACAACGACATTCGGAACATCCCAATATTCCTGGGAAACGCATATCAATGTATTCACTGTAAAAAGTGCGTCGCCGGATGCCCCGGATTGGCAATCACTCTTGTTGATTCGCGTAAAGATCCAGATTACCCGATTGTCTCAATTCCCTTTGAATTTAATGTTGAGATTTTGCGGGAAAAAGAATTGGTTACCCTTCTCGATACAACCGGGAATTTTTTGGGAGAACTGCCTATCTCCCGCGTTTACGCAATTCCAAAAATGGATAAAACTTTGATTGTTGAAGTCAAGGCGCCAAAAGCATGGGCAGCCAGAATCGCTGGTGTTCGGGTGCAGGATCCGTCCGTTACCGCCCCGCTGAACACTGATATCGAAAACATTGAAAACGAGACCATCATTTGTCGTTGTGAACGGGTCACAGCCGGTCAGATCCGGGAATTGATCCGCTCCGGACACCGCGATATAAACCAGATCAAAGCCATAACGCGCGCCGGAATGGGGGCCTGTGGAGGTAAAACTTGCACCAGCCTGATTTACAGTTTGTTCAAACAGGAAGGCATACCCTTGAAAGATGTTGTGAATCACACCCTTCGTCCTCTGTTTGTTGAGGTTCCACTGGGCGTGTTCGCCGGCGAATCCATCATTAAGGAAAATGAGCAACATGATTGAAAAACAACCTCGCAAAAGCTATGATGTGATCCTGGTTGGCGCAGGTTCCATTGGCACACCATTGGCCTTTTATTTATCAAAAGCAGGGTTACGCGTGTTGGTTATTGACCAAAACGCCAGCGTAGGTCAAGGCTCAAACAAAAAGGCAATCGGCGGCATACGCGCCACACATTCTGACCCCACAAAAATCCGCCTATGCATGGATAGCTTAAAAACATTTTCAACCTGGAAAGAAGAGTATGGTGATGATATTGAATGGTATCAGGGCGGATACTGTTTTGTTGCGTACCATGACGTTGAAGAGCAAAAAATCAAAAACCTGCTTCGAACCCAAAAGGATCTCGGATTAAACATTTCATGGCTGGACAGGCAAGAGCTATTAGGAGTTGCTCCGGACCTCAATCCTGTAGAGCTTCGCGGTGGATCTTTCTCACCTGAGGATGGCAGCGCGTCCCCCCTCCTGGTCGCCCACTCCTTCTACACCCACGCCATCCACCAGGGAGCAGAGTTTCGGTTTAATGAAACTGTTACCGGATTAGAGATTAAAAACGACAGAATAACTGGTATTGTAACAAACTGTGGTTCGTACGCATCCGAAATTGTAGTAAATGCCGCGGGCGCCCAGGCCAGTGAAATTGCCGCCCTGGCAGGAATCAAATTACCTGTTTATCCTGACGCGCACGAGGCTGCCGTTACAGAACCCGTCTCCCATTTTCTAGATCCTATGATTGTGGATATCCGTATGGCTCCCGGTTCCTCGAACTTCTATTTTTACCAGCACGCGACCGGTCAATTTTTTTTCTGCATAACACCAGAGCCAAAAATTTGGGGGAATAACACCGAAGAGACCAGCAATTTCCTTCCTCAGGTTGCGAACAGATTGGTTAATGTCATGCCACGCCTTAATCAAATTCGTATCAGGCGGACCTGGCGCGGATTATACCCGATGACTCCTGACGGTTTCCCTATTGTAGGCTGGTGCAATGAGGTTCAAGGATTCTACCAGGCGGCAGGTATGTGTGGGCAGGGTTTCATGCTTGGCCCTGGAGTTGGAGAATTGGTTACGCGTAACATTCTAAATCAGACTACTCCCGAAGACGAGATCGTCTCAAATTATGTCTCCCCTTACCGAACTTTCTCAAAACAGGAGATGTTACAATAAAGTATCATCCATTGCGTAATCCTTTGATTACGGTAAAATCAATAACTGTACAAGAATGGAGTGGCGCGAGACCAAAATGCGCCACTTTTGTATATAAATTTATTCTCAACGAGGAAAGCATGACTATTAAAGGTTTGGTTTTTGATTTTGACGGCTTAATTTTGGATACAGAGACACCCCAATTTAATACATGGAACGACATCTACAAAAAACACCAACTGGATCTCTCCATTTCTTTATGGGCGAAGTGCCTGGGGACTGATCACAAAGAGTTTGACCCACTCACAAATCTGGAGAAAGAAACGAATATAAACCTGAACCGAGACGCAATTCACGAAAACTTTTCTAAAAACGCGTTGCAAACGATCCTCACCCAACCACCGCTGCCTGGTATCATAGAGACTTTAGATGCTGCGCAATCATTGGGGTTAAGGGTTGGGTTGGCCTCCAGTGGGGATCGATCCTGGGTTAAAGGTCATCTCACACGCCTTAATTTGCTGGACCGGTTTGAATGCATCTACACCCGGGAAGATGTTGAAAAGGTTAAACCCGATCCCGAATTATTCCAGCGC
>ENA-OSEO01004025-OSEO01004025.1-sediment-metagenome-genome-assembly--contig:-NODE-4025-length-16101-cov-5.686595_pt1 | contig 16101 bp, 12 predicted proteins | sample MGYA00237883_ERZ534232 | MGnify/ENA metagenome assembly ERZ534232 | reverse complement strand
ACAACTCGGGGACCAATGCCCATGATCTCTATATTGCCAATGACGCCGACATGGATTATTTCCCTTCAACAGTGAGAATTTTCCACAATAACTTCGATCAAAGCCCCGCCGGTACTTACATTCAGATCCCGTTCGCAATCGATGCAAGCAACCTGAACAACATCGATCCGCTTTTTGCTGATGCGGGTGCCGGAGATTACCGGTTGGCTTCCGGCTCCCAGTGTATCAATGCCGGCGACAACAACGCCCCGGAGCTGCCTGCCACGGACAAGGCGGGCAATCCGCGCATCATGGGGGGAAAGGTTGACATGGGTGCCTATGAAGCAGCGGGAGCACTGCCACCCAAGCCAAGCAAGACACCTCCGGCTATTTCGATTCTGCTTCTCGACTAGCCCGGATTTTCACGCACTCTTCCGGCGATATCCTGGCTAACATAGACATCCACCTACTCCCAAACATCTTAACCTCGTTCCCACGCTCCCGCGTGGGAACGCACTTTGGGTCGCTCTCGCGTCCATTCCACAGGGGACGCACGGAAGCGTCGCGGAATGGGTTACAAACAGGAGCATTCTTTCTGATTATTCCGGATAAATGGGAAATCGCGTGCGAGCCGGATAACGGCCCAACCCGCCTGTTCAGAAAAATGTTGGCCGCTACTCACCAGAGCGATGCACCACTTGCACAGAGGCCACATAGGCATTGCAGCAATAGGTATACTTAGGGTATAATTTGCATACCATGGAATTCGAATTTGACCCTGACAAGAGTGAGAGGAACAAGACAAAGCATGGGATCGACTTTCATGAGGCTCAAGCCTTGTGGGATGATCCTGATCTCATTGAGATTCCCGCAAAGACAATCGATGAGCATAGATTCATGGTCATAGGAATGATTGGCCACACTCATTGGTCAGCGCTCATTACCTATCGAAGCGCAAGAACAAGGCTCATCTCCGTAAGACGGTCCCGAAAAGAGGAGATTGGCATTTATGAAGGCTGAGGAATTTGACAAGATGTTTGATGAAGGCGGAGATGTAACCGAGCATCTCGACCTTTCGAAGGCTCGCAGGCCCAACCAAGAGCAGAAGCGAGTAAACGTTGATTTCCCTTTGTGGATGATCCAGCAACTGGATAAGGAAGCGAAACGTTTGGGAGTACCGCGACAGTCTATCATCAAAATTTGGGTGGCTGAGCGGCTGAAGAAAGCATCGTAGAGTTCCACATTCCAACAAAAAGATCGAGCGGATGGCGGGGGAAGCCCTTTTCTTCATTCCGTAGTCCCTTGCCCGCCACCGCTCATCTTCACGTTGAAAGCCCTGCCCAAAAGTCTTTAGTCCACTTTGGGCCGCGGATAAAGTCCCGCTCCCTTTACCAGCTCCGGCACCTTTTCTTCCCACTCGATGGCCATGAAGTGGAAGCCGCGCACACCCTCTACTTCTTTCAGCTCCTGGATTTGCTCGATACACATCTTGATGCCTTCTTCGGCCTGCTTTTCTTTGGCAACTCCACCCAGGCGCTTGATAACATCGTCAGGCACATCCATCCCGGGAACTTTGCTTTTCATGTATTTGGCCATACCGAGAGATTTCATGGGAGTCATACCGGCCATAATGTAGGCTTTCTCGTGCAGACCGCGATCGACAACCCCCTTCATCCAAAGCTTGAATTTATCCATGTTGTAGATACATTGAGTCTGGATGTACTGGGCTCCTGCCGCTATTTTCTTCGCCAGGCGCGAAACACGAATTTCAAACGGATCGGCGAAAGGATTGGCAGCGCAGCCGATAAACATCTTCAGCCCCTCTTTCATCTCGTAGCCGCTCAACAACTTCTTTTCATCCCGCATCATTTTGACGGTCTGGATCAGCTGGGTGGAATCCAGATCGAAGACGTTGGCGGCGTTGGGGTGATCGCCGAAGCTTTGATGATCGCCGGTGAGGCAGAGAATGTTATGGATGCCGAATGAAGCGGCACCTAACAGATCGGCCTGAAGACCTATGCGGTTGCGGTCTCGGGTCACCATCTGCAGTATAGGTTCATACCCCAATTGCTTGAGGCGAATGCAGGAAGCCAGACTGCACAAACGTACCACCGCGGTCTGATTGTCGGTCACATTGATGGCGTCCACGTAGTCGCCGATGAGGTGGGCTTTTTCTTCCACTATCTTGCCGTCGGGGCCGCGCGGAGGACCACACTCGGAAGTCACGCCGAAGTGTCCCGCATCCATAATCTTTTGGAGCTTACTGGGTGTCTTAGAGGTATTGTTTGTGCTCATTGGTGTGAAACCTCCTTAATGATCCTGCGGGGTCCTCCATCTCGACTCGTGGACCAGTTTTTGGGGTCCGTGGGCTGCTCGAAGCGATCCAACTGGCCCAGTTCCTTCAGCCGCTCGTAGATTAAATGCCAGCCGCAAGCGGTGTCCTTGCTGATTTCGCATTTGCCGCTGGACGAGCCTCCGCATGGACCATTGGACATGCGCTTGGAGCAGCGGGCGATCGGACAAATACCGCCGGTTGTTGCCAGGATACAGTCGCCGCATGCCTGGCAGCGCTCGGTCCACTCTCCCTTCTCCTCGGTCACGCCGATGAAACAGGTGTTGACGGCCGGGAAGACGGGCTTCTTGGTGAATCTCTCCGCCAGGAACTGCACCCCGGCGCCGCAGGCGAGCGATACCACAGCATCATATTTCTGAATCTTGTCATCAAGCTCAGCAATGTACGGGCGGTCACATTGGCGAGTTAGACTGATTTCTTCCACATTCGCCTCTTTGCCCTGCTGCTTGAAATACATGCGCAATGCCGAGGCAAGCACCTGCGCCTCTTTCATGCCACCGGCTTCGCACACGGTTACACAACCGTCGCAGCCGGCTACCAGTACACTTTTGAGATCCTTGACCAGATCAATGATCTCTTCGATCGGTTTCGGTTTGGCGATAATCATGCGGCTTCCTCCGTCGTCGGCCTTCCCGCGGCCTTCCTTTTGGCAATCCTGATGGGGCTTGGCCCCAATGCTCTTATCTTTTCGGTCATCTCCCGAGCGATTTCGGCAAATCTTGGCCCCTGGCCGGCGGAGAGATTGTACATGGCAACGCGCTCACCGCCCACGCCTATTTTTTCCAGGATTTCCCGGACATAAGCCACCCGTTTCTTGGCTCGCAAATTGCCCGCCTGATAGTGGCAATCGCCCTCCAGACACCCTGCAACGTAAACTCCATCCGCTCCCTCTTCCATCGCTTTCATCAGATGGATGATGTCCACCCGACCACTGCAAGGAAGCTTCACTATCTTCACGTTAGTCGGATAACTCAATCGCATGGAACCTGCCAGGTCCGCAGCGGAATAGGCTCAGTAGCTGCAGCAGAAGGCAACAATTACCGGTTCGAATTGTTCCATTACATTACTCCTTCCAATAAAGCATGCACATTTTCAAGGACCTGATCATCCTCATAATGACTCAACTGAATGGTCTTTGCCGGGCACTCCGACACACACACCCCGCAACCCTGGCAGAGCGCCTCATTGATCTCGGATACGTTCTCTTCGTTGATCCGCGGAACACCGTACGGGCAGCTCATAACGCAGACCAGACAGGCCGCGCAATGGGTCTTGTCGACATGCGCCACGGCTCCGCCGACACTCATGGTTTTGCCGGCCAGAAAAGTGCCTGCTCTGGAGGCCGCCGCCAGTGCCTGTGTTATGCTTTCGCTGATCAACTTGGGGCTATGGGCGGTGCCGCACAGGTAAATGCCTTCCGATGAAAAATCCACCGGCCGGAGCTTGGCATGGGCTTCGATGAAAAATCCAAAGGCGTTGCGAGGAGTTTTTAGATGAGTGGCCAGTTGATCGGTGTCGTTGGCGAGAGTGGCGGCACTCAAGACAACCGCGTCCGCCGGAACTTTCACCGGTCTTTGCAGCACGTGATCGATGAAAGTCACCGCCAGCCCCTCACCGTTGCTGCTTACTTCGGGAGGCTTTTCGAGCTCGAACCGGGAGAAGATGATGCCTTTCTTCCGTGCCTCGCTGTAATAGTCTTCCAGCATGCCGTACATTCTCATATCGCGATAGAGGATATAGATGTCCATCTCCGGATTGAGCTCTTTGAGCTGCAAGGCATGTTTTACCGCACTTTGGCAGCAGATGCGGCTGCAATTGGGGTTTTCTTCGTTGCGTGAACCGACACACTGGATCATGACGGCACGCTGCCATTTGGCCGGATCGTTGCCGTTGGATCTATCGTGGAGGAGCTTATCCAACTCCAGTTGGGTCATGACCTTGTCGCTTTCACCGTACATGAACTCTTTGGGCTTGTATTCATGGGCACCGGTGGCCACGATGGCCACTCCGTGCTCGATGACCTCCTCGATCTTATCAGGGCCGACCTGCACGGTGGTAGTGAAGTTGCCTTTATAGCCCTTGAAGGCCACGACCTCGGCTTCGGTCAGCACCTTTATATTTTCTTGGGATCGGACTTCAGAGATGAGGCGCTCCAGGTATGGCTGGACCTCAAGGTGTTCTATGGTGTGAGAGACATTGCGGGCGAGGCCGCCAAGCTCTTTGTCTTTTTCCAGCAGGATGGCGGAAAAACCCTGTCTGGCCAGGTTAAGAGCCGCATTCATACCGGCCACACCACCGCCGATCACCAGTCCGCTTTGTTTGATATCGACCTTCTTTTCATGCAATTCCTTCAGCAGGCCGGCCCGCGCGACGGACATCCTGACCAGGTCCTTGGCCTTCTCGGTGGCTTTTTGCCGGTCCTTCATATGCACCCAGGAATCCTGGTTACGGATATTGGCCATATCAAAGAGATATTTGTTGACTCCCGCCTCCAGCAGGGTTTCACGGAACAGGGCTTCGTGAGTGAGCGGCGTGCAGGCGGCAACCACCATACGGTTGATGCCCTTTTCTTTGATCACTTCGGTCATTCTGACCTGCGTATCCTGGGAACAGGTAAACAGATTATCTTCCACGTGCACCACATTGGGCAGGCCTCGCGCGTATTCGCGAACGGCCGGCACATCCACGATGCCGCCGATGTTGATGCCGCAGTTGCAGACAAATACTCCAATGCGCGGGGGCTCCTCACTGACATCCCGCTCAGGAGGAAGCTCCCTGGTTTTGGTTTCCGTCCAGCGAACTTCACTCAGCATTGCGCTGGTCCCTGCCGCCGCACCCGAGGCCTCCATAACCGATTGGGGAATGTCTTTGGGGCCCTGCAGCGTCCCGCAAACATAAATGCCGGGCCTGGAGGTGGCCACGGGCAGGAATCCGTCTGTCACCGCGAAGTTGTGGTCGTTCAGCTCCACGCCCAACCGCTTTGCCAGCTCGATCGTTTCCTTGCCGACTTCGAATCCCACCGACAGGACGACCATATCAAAGACTTCATTATGCTGTTCGCCCTTTTCATCGGTGTAGCTGAGTCTCAAATCGCATTCGCCTTCGGATTCGATGGAATGAACACGCGATCGAATGAAGCGGACGCCGTGTTCTTTGGCCCGGTTGTAATATTGCTCGAATTCCTTGCCGTAGGTGCGCATATCCATATAAAAGATGGCGGTGTCCAGACCGGCATGGGCATGCTCTTTGGCAATCACAGCCTCTTTGATTGCGTACATGCAGCAAACGGCCGAGCAATAAGAGTTGTCGCAAGCATTGATATTGCGCGACCCGACACACTGCAGCCAGGCAATCTTGTGGGGCTCTTCGCGGTCGTAGGGACGCATGAGGTGGCCGCGGTACGGTCCGGAAGCACTTAGAATGCGCTCGAATTCAAGACTGGTTACAACGTTGGGGAAATTCAGATAATTATATGTATCGAACCTGGAAGGATCGAACACTTCGTTGCCCGGCGCCAGGATCACCGCACCCACTTCCAATTCGGTGCGGCGCGCCTGGTCGTCGTAATGAATCGCTTCGGCCAGACAGACTTTTTCGCAAAGTCCGCAGCCGATACAGACCTCCCGATCGATGGTGAAACCGCGCGGGATCGCCTGGGGATAGCGCATGGAGGTGGCTTCTCTAAGATCGAGAGCCTGGTTGAATTCGTTGACTGCAGTTACGGGGCACACCTGTCGGCACTGGCCGCAAGCAGTACAGGCAGCAAGATCGATGTAGCGGGGCTGACTTTGCACCGTTACCTTGAAATTGCCGGCCTCTCCCTCAATCGTATCCACTTCCGTATTGGGAATGATGTCAATGTTTAAATGCCTGCCGACCTCGACCAGTTTTGGCGAAATGATACACATGGCGCAGTCGTTGGTCGGAAAGGTTTTGTCCAGTTGGGACATTATGCCGCCGATGGTGGGGGACTTGTCCACCAAATGCACAAAATAGCCGGAACTTGCCAGATCCAACGACGCTTGCATTCCGGCAACTCCGGCGCCGACCACCAGCACGGCCCCTTTCTTTTGATCATTCTTTGAATTTGCCATAATCACCCTCTTCACATTTTTTATGTAACTAGCTGCGGATTGAGTTTGAGCTGCTGAGGCACAGCAAAGGCGCCCGCAACCCAATTATGCCGCTAATCTTATGAACTTAGGAGTGGAGCCTTCATAACCTTTCAGGTCGGCCAGCCCCCGCCTCTCCAAATCGTTGAGCTTGAGCGAGACGGTATAGACGGGCAGTTCGGTCCTGGCAGCCATCTCTCGGACAGACAAAGGACCCTCTTTAAGTGCCTCCAGAATCAATGCCTTCTGGTATTCGTCGACAGCAACCTCTTTTTCCAGATTCTGAAAGCTTTCGAGGCTCAGCTTCTGGTTGTAAACATTTCCACGTTCCGTGAGGTGCCGGTCCATCCCGGCCAGCCAGCGCATGCGGGCGGACTTCAGCGCACCTTCAACCGCTGCCAGCTGTAGCTTGTATCGTTCCCGATCGAACGGTCCCAGCCCGGCGGTCAATTTGGTCAGAGCCGTAACGGTATCGGCAAACAATTGCCCTTCCGCTGCACTGACCCAGCGCAGGGCCATCCGCTCCTTGCCAATCCCCGAGATGTCCAGCAAAGTTTCGACAATCTTCATGCGCTTGGATGCGTATACATTACCTTCCAGGTAATGGCAGTCTCCGAGGTGTCACCCAAACACCGAAACCTGATCGTACCCGCTTTTGAGTCCTTCAATTACGTACAGAGGATCGACCCGGCCGGAGCACATCGTCCGGATGACCCGCAGGCTGGAGGGATACTGAAACCTTGAAACACCCGCCAGATCAGCTCCCGCGTAGGCGCACCAGTTGCACAGAAACGCCAGAATTTTCGGTTCAAAGGCATCACTCATATCTCGTCTCTCCCTTTAGAAATTACTGTGAACAGACCTCGAGAGGCACCCTTGATAAAACCTGGTGTCTCCCAAGGGCTGGAATTTCGACTAGTGGTATCCTCCGGCATGGATCGCAGCAATGATCTGCCGATCGCGGAAGTGCTTCATGTCAATGGTTTTCTGAGGGCAGGAAGCGGCGCAAATTCCGCAGCCTTTGCACGAGGCGGAGATGTTTTCAGCTCGATAGCCTTTGCCGTGCACTTTTACCAGGCGAATGGCGCCGAACGGGCAGGAGGCCTCACATAAGCCACAGCCAATGCAATTTTCCTGGTCAACTACCGACACAATCGGTTCCACTTCGACATACGGCTGGCTCAAAACGGTCGCCGCCCTGGCAGCCGCTGCCTGTGCCTGCGCTATTGACTCTTCAAGAGGTTTTGGATAGTGCGCTAGGCCGGCAACGAACACGCCATCGGTGGCAAAGTCCACCGGCCGCAGCTTCATGTGCGCTTCCAGGAAGAAGCCATCCTGGTTGACGGGGACCTTGAAGTAGTTGGCCAGTTTGTCCAGATCCTTTGGAATAATGGCGGTGGCCAGGTTGAGGTGATCCACATAGAGCTGAATGGGTCTGCCGAGTATATGGTCGGTCACAGTGATTTTCAACTTTTCTTTGCCGTGGAGGGTTGCTTTTTCAACCGCCGGCTTGTTGTCCAGGGTATAGCGAATGAAAAGCACACCCAGCTCGCGAGCCTTGCGATAGAGCTCTTCCCGCTGACCGTAGGTGCGCAGATCACGGTAGAGGACATAAACATCCAGGTCGGGCTTCTTTGTCTTTAAATCGATGGCCTGCTGAACAGACGCGGTGCAGCAGATTTTGGAGCAATAAGGGCGCTGCGGCTCGCGGGAGCCGACGCATTGGATGAACGCTACCGCTTCCGCCTGCTGCAGCCTTTCCGGCTCCCTGGCAAACAGATCTTCCAGATCGTGCCATGCGGTCACCCGCTCCGACTGCCCGAACAGGTACTCTTCGGGTTTGAGCGAATGAGCTCCGGTGGCCAGAATCGCCACCCCGTGCTGCAGTTCCCGCGCGGAGCCGTTGGCTTCGACGGTGGTGAAGAAATTGCCCACGAAGCCGCTCACTTCATTGATTTTAACGCCTGTGATCACCTCGATGTTTTCATGCCCCAGCACGCGTTCGCTGAGCCCTTTCAGATAAGAGGCAATATCCTCACCTTTCCACGTTTGCTTGACTTTCAGCGCATGTCCGCCGAGCTCATCTTTTTGTTCGAGCAGAAAAGTCTTATACCCCTGATCGGCCAAATTGACGGCCGCACTCATGCCGGCGACTCCGCCGCCGATGACCAGCGCGTTGTGATTGAGCTCCACTTGCAGTCGCTCAATGGGCTCCAGCAGGGCGACTTTGGCGACGGCCATGCGGACCAGATCCTTGGCCTTTTCGGTTGCCTTCTCCGGCTCTGCCTGGTGCACCCAGGAGTCCTGGTCCCTGATGTTGGCGAATTCAAACAAGTAGCGATTCAAGCCCGCTTCCCGGATGGTCTCCTGAAAAAGGGGCTCATGTGTTCGCGGTGTACAGGCGGCCACCACAATTCGGTTGAGCCGGTGCTCCTTGACCGCGTCCCGCATCAACTGCTGGGTGTCCTGACTACATGTGAACAAATTGTTGGCCACGAAAACCACGTTGGGCAGGGTTTTCGCGTAATCGCGCACGGCTGGAACATCGACCACACTGCCGATATTGATTCCGCAATGACAAACAAAAACCCCGATGCGAGCGTCTTCGTCGCCGACAGGGAGCTCGTCTGGATAAGTTTTTGACTGCACCAGTGCGTGGCGGGAATCTGCGAGCGACGCAGCAGAGGCAGCCGAGGCAGCCGAAGCTTCCATGACCGAGTAAGGGATGTCCTTGGGGCCGGCAAAAGCGCCGCAAGCAAAGATGCCGGGTCGCGATGTCTCCACAGGGGAGAAGCTGCTCGTCTCAGCGAAGCCGTCGCCGTCTACCTTGAACCCCAGTCGCTCAGCCAGTTCTCTGCCTTCCTTGGAGATTTCCAAGCCGATGGAAAGCACCACCATATCGAAGGTTTCACTTTGCATCTGGCCGTTTTCATCGGTGTAGCCGATTTGCAGATCGTCCGACTCCGGGGCGGGCGGCTCTATGCTGTGGACTCGGGAGCGGATAAAACGCACGCCGTTTTCTTCCTGGGCGCGATTGTAGTAGCGCTCGAATTCCTTACCGTAGGTGCGCATGTCCATAAAGAAAATTGCAGTATCGAGGTCGTGATCGGAGTGTTCTTTGGCAATCACAGCCTCTTTGATTGCGTACATACAGCAAACGCCCGAGCAGTAGCCGTGGGCGGCGTGATGGATATCGCGGGATCCCACGCACTGCAGCCAGGCGATCTTCCTTGGCGGCTGCCGATCGGACGGACGCGCCAGGTGCCCTTCAAACGGACCGGAGGCACTTAAGATTCGCTCAAATTCGGTGCTGGTGACCACGTTGGAGTATTTTCCATAGCCGTAGTCGTAAACCTGCGGGTTGAACGGTTTAAAGCCGGGTGCGGCAATAACCGATCCCACTTCAACGGTCAGCAGTTCTTCCTGCATGTTGTGATCGATGGCGCCTGCCTTGCAAGCGGTCACACACTGCATGCATTCGGAGCACGCCATGCAGTTGAGGCATCTGGCTGCTTCCGCAAGAGCCTGTTCCTCGGTAAGGCCTTGCTCGACCTCAGCGAAGCCGGTCGTTCTGTCTGCCATTTGCAGCGTAGCCATCTCTGCCCGGGGCTGTTTGTCGATTTTCTCAGGAATGGGTACAAAGTTTTCTTGGGGGAGCTCCAGGCGCTTCCTTCCTGCTGCGATGTTTTCGCCTTGGAGGTAGCGGGAAATAGAAATGGCCGCCTCCCGGCCATGGGCTACAGCGCCGATGGCTACCCAGGGTCCGGTCTGCACATCGCCGCCGGCAAAAACCCCCTCACGGCCGGTAGCATAGGTGATGTCCTCCACCTCTACAGTTCCCCACCGGGTCAGGCAGATGCCGGGGGTTTCTGCCAGGCATAGCGAATCCGGGGTCTGGCCGATGGCAGGAATCACCAGGTCCGTCTCCACGTTGAATTCACTTCCCGGCACCGGCACCGGCCGTCTTCTGCCCGAGGAGTCCGGCTCTCCCAGTTGCATCCTGATGCACTGGATCCCGATGACTTTATTGTCTTTAGTCAGAATTTGCTGCGGAGCGGTCAGATATTGAATTGCAACACCCTCGGCCAGGGCGTCTGCAATTTCATTTTCCCTCGCCGGCATTTCCTTCTCCGAACGGCGATACAGAATTGTGACTTGTTTCGCGCCCATGCGCTGAGCGGCCCTGGAAGCATCTATGGCCACATCGCCGCCACCGACGATCACCACCCGGCCATCCAGCTTGTTGATTTGGCCTTGATTTACCTGGCGAAGGAAATCAACGCCGGTCATAACCCCCTTGGCGTCTTCGCCGGGGATATTCAGTTTTAGGCTACTATGAGCCCCTATGGCGACATAAACAGCCTTGTAACCTTCCGAGAGCAGGCTTTCGACGGTGAAGTCCCGACCCAAGGCATAATTGTATTTGATTTCGACTCCCAAACGGGTGATTGCCCTGATTTCCTTATCCAACACAGCAGGCGGCAGCCGGTAATCGGGAATGCCCACGCGCAGCATACCGCCCGCAACCGGCAGAGCCTCGAATATTGTTGCCTGATAACCCTGCAGAGCCAGAAAATGGGCCGCGCTTAGTCCGGCAGGACCGGAACCGATTATGGCGACCTTCTCGGCCCGCTTCCGGATTTCAGGAAGAGGCAGGTCTTCGATGTCGACCTGGTCGGCCACGAACCGCTTGAGGGCACAAATGGCCACGGGTGAGTCGACTTGACCGCGCCGGCAGGCCGTTTCGCAGGGATGGGGGCAGATGCGACCGATGACGCCGGGGAGCGGAAGGGTTTTCATGATGACTTCCATAGCTTCCCGGTACTTGCCCTGGGCGATGAGCGCCACATAACCATGCGCATTGACCTGATTGGGGCAGGCATTGGTGCAAGGAGAACGGTCGCGCTTATCAATCATGTAACCGCTCGGAATGGCCTGAGCATAAGGCTTGTAAGTCGCCTTGCGACTCGACAACCCCTGCTCAAACTCGTTAGTCAGCGTTACAGGGCAGACTTCCGCACAATCCCCGCAAGCTGTACACTTTTCCAGATCGATGTATCTGGGCTTCTTGCGCAGCGTGACCTGGAAATTTCCCCGCTCCCCCTTGACACTTTCCACTTCGGTGGCGGTGAGCAAGTTGATATTGATATGGCGCCCGATTTCCACAAGCTTGGGTGAGAGGATACACATCGAACAGTCGTTGGTTGGAAAGGTTTTGTCGAGCTGAGCCATGACGCCGCCAATTGCCGGCGATTTTTCAATCAGGTGGACGTAATAGCCGGAATTCGCGAGGTCTAGAGCAGATTGGACACCGGCAATGCCTCCCCCGATTACCATGACTGAACCGACAGAACGACCGTTGCCTCCATTGTAGGGTTGTGCTTTCAGTTGCTCGTCTTTTCTTTTTTCCATCATTCCCATTCCTGTATGTGTTTCATTTCATTAATTCATTCTTACCTGACTGCTGTCTGCAAAGGGTAAGCCTGGCAAAGATTATTGAGTATACCACCGTCCCATCCATCCATCAAGGTGGAAACAGCCCCGTCTTAATTAAGATTATATTATTAAATTTAAAGCTTTACAAAACATTTGCTAATTGGTCTACGGTTCCACTTGCGACCTACCAGAAATTCAAACAACACCGTTAAAGCGCCCGCAGATTAGATCTTGGAAGAGGATAAGGAAGCCGCACAACACAACAGGTGACTATGTTATTATTTTCACATCGAAGGGGCGCGACAAGCTCCGCGTCGATAAAAACAAAATATTCGCCGCGCGTCAAGTACATATAGTTGATTTTGCATTGAGATATCTCACCAAAACGGCGAAGATAATTGGACCGACAATTAGCACAGCAAAAAAGGGAGGGGCCCATGGATTTTCAAGAGTTTTTCCGCAAGTGTCAAAGCGAGCCCACGGTCAGTGACTTTGAGTCTTATCTGGGTCACTGCATTTTCCAAAAGAGACGTTCAGACAGCGCTCAGGAGGCAGCCTGCACACTGGAGGATTACAGCCGTGCTCGCGATCTGGCTTTTGAGCAACGTGATGAAGAGGCTTGCAGGTGGCTTTACGATCTTGCCGGGGCTGTTCACTGGCGGGAGGGAGAATGGGAAGGCGCTTTGCGTTAGCTCTCAAAGCACATTAGCAGGTTCTGCATACATCTCAAGTACAAGCCGGACACCCCCATGCCCGGGTTCATCCTTGGGCATGGGGGGTCTTATGATTGTAAGATGCAGGGGAAGCCGGCCATCTCGCTCAGACGGTCGGCTAGGTGCGCAGAAATGTCTGAGTGAGTCTGTTCCATTCCAGATCCGGAAGGCTGCCAACCACATCGTCGATCACGCCACCGTCAGCATAAGTCATGCCCACTTCACTAACCATCTCCACCAGCTTCTGATGTTCCGCATGGACCCATTCGGTCGACTCTTTGCCGTAAAGCAGGTCTTTCAGGTTCTTCTTCATGTCCGTAGGATCAAGAACCATCAGCCAGCCTTCGTTGTAGGGTTCCTCTTTGACTACCGTCGGGTCCTTAACGGTCTGGTAGTTGACCGCAGTGACAATCCCGGAGATGGGAGAAAGTACTGAGGCTGACTTGCCCATTCTCTTGAAGGCCAAACCGACTTCGCTGAATTTGACCTCTTCACCGGTGAGCGGCAGATCTAAATTGTCTGCCGGTCCAAAGACTCTCATACTGAAATCATCGAGTCCGATTCGAACCCGTCCGCCGGCCTCGATCCTTGCCCAGGCGTGGCCCAGATGAAAGAAATGCCCTTCCGGCAGCAGATAGCCATCCACTTGCGGCATGTTGCTCAGATGGTAGGGAAGTTGTATTTCCAGGCTGTCCTCCAACAGTTGATCGAATTCACAACTGTGGCACTCGAAATCGTACGGACAAAGCCTGAAGGGTGCTCGTCCCGTGAGGGCATGGCGACACTTGCGCTCCAACCCCTGGCGCTTTTTCATCTTTTCTTGCCAGGGGATGATGCCGGCCTTTTTGCCGCTGGGCTCGATTCCCTGGAGGCGAGCCAAAACGTTTTTGCCCGCAGTTTCTTTCATGGCCCTGTCAAAGGAGCAGGTGTGGCAGTTGTAGAAGTTGTTGCAAAGCTTGTAGTCGATCACTCCTGCTTCCATCCAGATGCACTTTTCTTCACCGTTTGGCACCGCTTTAAACCGATTCATGTTTATTTTTTCTCCCATCACTGTTCCTCCTTTTATTATCCGCCAGGAATTCAAATGAATCTTTTGCATTGCTTTCAATCTGTGTGAATGTAGGGATTGCAACCCCTGTGCCACTCGCCGCATTGATGTGTAAGTAGCTTTAACTACACATTAATTTGTTTCGCTGGGGAGTCGCCTGAATCATGCCAGGCTAAAATTGTGGTGGAATACCTCACTCAGTGCAGGGGCAGAAAAGTTGATTATTTGTAACCTATTGTTATTTTTAATAAACATGTATATTGATGGAAATTGCCACATTGAGTGGCAAAAAACCATAGTCAGGTATGATGCCGCACACCTTAGATTTTTAGAAACAGATCGGTGGCCATGTGCCAGACCATCATTTCACGGCAGGCGGGGCAGAAGAAGGCGAACTTTCGATCGGCGCACTGTACGCCGACCGAATAGTGCATGACGCAGTCAGGGTCGGCGCAGTGGCGCAGGCCGAAAGTATGACCCAGCTCATGGATCGCTTCTTTTTCTATGCGGCTGACCAGGGGCGGGCAGCCTTGCAGTATTTTGCCGTCAGGGTGTCCGCGCAATCTGAAGCTTGAAATCACCGCACATTTCCCGCCGAACTGGGCCTCGCCAAAAACATAGGAAAAAATCGGACTGAATAAATCGAAGTCGGTCACGCCAAGAATTTTGAGTGCGTCGGCAGGTAGGATGTCGAGCAGCTTCTTCAGAATCAAGTTGGAATTATATTGCTTCCGAGCGGCATCCAGGGCGCATGGCAGGATCGTTCGGTCTTCAATGATTTTGGCCTCGAGACCAAAGTGCTCTTGGAGACTCTCTGAGATAACGGTCAGGTGGCTGCTTTCGACTTCACCCAGCCGCACGATGTAAACAATTCTGGGACGGATGATCATGACGGGATGCTACGCTATTGTCTTTCCAATCCGAACTTCTTGATTTTCTTGTGCAGGGTGGTGCGATCGATATTCAGAATGCGGGCTGTTTTTGCGACGTTCCAATCGTGACGTTCCAGCATCTTGGTGATGTGCAATCTTTCCACATCTTCCAGCGCCTCGGGTTCGCCCTGCGCAGGCTGCTCAATGTTACAAAAAGGCAGGTTCCTGAGCTTCAACTCGGGACCCTGATCAATCACTATAGCTCGCTCAACAACATTTTCCAGTTCTCGAACATTGCCCGGCCAGGGATAACTCATCATCTGATCCAACGCTGCCTGTTCAACCCGGTCGAATTTTTTGTTGAACTCCACATTGAATTTTTCCATGAAATGAGTGATCAGCAAAGGGATGTCGTCTTTCCTCCCGCGCAGAGGCGGCAACTGAATATTGACAACGTTCAACCGGTAATAAAGGTCGCTGCGGAAAGCATTTTCTTCCACCGCTTTTGCCAGATCGCGGTTGGTCGCGGCAATCAAACGCACATCCACATCAACAAGATCCGTGCCACCCAGCCGTTGAAAATTTCTTTCCTGCAATACGCGCAGCAGCTTGATCTGAGTTTTCACGCTGATATCGCCGATTTCGTCCAAAAACAAAGTGCCCCCGTGAGCCAATTCAAAGCGGCCCTTTTTGGTGCGATCGGCCCCGGTGAAGGCGCCCTTCTCATACCCGAAGAGCTCGCTTTCCAGCAGGGTATCCGGGAGTGCACCGCAGCTCACCGCGATGAACGGACTATAACGGCGTGAGCTATTGGTGTGGACGGCACGTGCCACCAGTTCCTTGCCGGTTCCGGTCTCGCCCGTGATCAGCACGGTTGCGTTGGTGTCGGCTACCGAATCAATGAGCTCGAAAATGCCTTGCATCGCGGAGCTCTTGCCGATGATATCTCCATAGGTATATCGATCAGTCAACCGTTTGCGCAGTAAAATGTTCTCAGTAACCAAATGTTGATGCTCGACGATTTTATTGAGCATCAGGGTGAGCTCCTCCACATCCAGGGGCTTAATAATGTAATCGTAGGCGCCCTCTTTCATCGCCTGCACCGAACTGGGCACGGAGGCATAAGCGGTCATCATTATAACCACGGTATGGGGCGCGATCTCTTTTACTTTTCGCAGCACTTCCAATCCGTCCATGCCGGGCATTTTTAGATCCAAAAGCACAATGTCCCAGTTCTCTTCCTGGATGGCTGCAATGGCACCCGCTCCATCCCCCACCGCTCTTGCCTGATAGTTCTCTTCTTGAAGCCAGTTAGTTAATGAAAGGCGGACTATCGGCTCATCATCTACTACAAGAATTTTGGCATCTTCGGTCATTTCCTCACTCGTTTTCGGCAAGCGTTTGCTCATCCTGCTGCGGAAGGCAGTTGTCGGGTTTAAACGTGATGATGAAGTGAGCTCCTCCACCGGGGTTGCTTTGCACCTGGATTTGTCCTTGATGCCTGCGAATAATCCCGTAAGCGACCGATAACCCTAAACCCACTCCTTTACCTTCAGCTTTGGTTGTAAAGAAAGGTTCAAAAATGCTC
>ENA-OSEO01004021-OSEO01004021.1-sediment-metagenome-genome-assembly--contig:-NODE-4021-length-16114-cov-3.919499_pt1 | contig 16114 bp, 27 predicted proteins | sample MGYA00237883_ERZ534232 | MGnify/ENA metagenome assembly ERZ534232 | reverse complement strand
CGAATATCCGCGGATCTTGAGGCGGTGTCTCTGCAATTCGTGGAGGACCTCAAGGGCGTGTGGGCAAACGACAAGGAGGTCTCCAAGATCCTGACTGAAACGCGCGAGGCTCTGGGGTCGATCCAGTTTACCATGGACGTTCTCGAAAAGTCGCTGAATCGGATTGAGCAGCTACGGGTGAGGGACCGGCGTAAACATCTGAAAGTGGTCAAGGGTCTGGGCAAGGGTGAACGGCGATCCTGGGGGATCTCAGGGACCGGCGCAACATGACCGAGGCGGAGCTGCGGAAGTGTATTGAGTGGATGGATAAGCGAAAGGAGCGGGGCGGGGATCATGGGAATCAACACACGGGTGGGAAAGTGGCAAAGCGCAATCTTGCGCTTTGCCAAAATCCGCCGAGCAAACCGCCCAGACCCTTGGCATATCCGCCCGGAAGGTCGAGCAAGCCCGCACCGTCATGGACCATGGGGATGATCAGAATATCTTGAGAGGCGAAATATGAATGAAAAAACCATAAAGATAACTTTTTCCATTGGAAAAAGCGCGGAACGGTTAAGAATAAACCTGGAAGATTTCGTATTATCTTTGAATGCAAACCTTATGAGAACCAACGGGGGGGGGAGAGCTTCAGGAGAATATGGACACGGCGATTTCATTGTTACAGTTAAGAACACCTCTATGCAGGTTGTGGAATCGTACCTTGAACCCTTTGTAAAAGCCATGAAGAAAAATGGTTTTCATTTTATCTTGAACGCAAGGGAAGAAAACCCGGAAAATAGAAGCGACACCACACCCGGAAAGGTGAAAGGCGAGTTAGTCAACAGGAAAAAAATACTCACAAAAGTTACCTTGGGGTATTCACTTTGGGATGCTGACAAGGGGAAATAGTAGTTGTTACAAGGGGTAAGATAAGGCCCAAGGATCCAAACCATGACCCCCATCAAACAAGTGAAAAGTGATATGCTGGCCGAAGGCGAATGGTGGCTGATCCCGTTCATGGACTTCGTTGACGAGTTCAGAAGGGATAAGGACATGGCCATTCTGCAGGAGCCCTTTGACCTGGATCACGAACGGTTTGACGCGCTCCTTGCATCGACCATCGAACATCTGTGTGATGAAATGGGCCTGGAGGTCCCCGAATGGGTTGAAAAGGTCCCTGGATGCAAAGAACGATGGTTCGTATCCGGGACTAAACATCCCAAGCTGATAGAAATCATCCTTGAGGAATGCCCTTTCCCTTTCAGGAAGCGCAACATCTTTGTCTTGGAAAACTTTCTTGGATAGGGTGTAAAACGGAAAAGGCCACTGAGATCCAGACTGACCCGCGTGCAATGCGGGGGCGGGATCTCAACGGCCTTTCTGAGGACAGGTTATCCTAAACCCTTCCATCGGTCAAGGGGGAAAGGGAATATATTGCCGATGCTTCTGATTAAGCCGTGTTCCGGCCATGCTGCAACATGACCGGGAATGATCCAGGGGGGGACCGGCGCCCTCGGGGATCCACGTTGACGATCCAAGATATTTCCCGTAAGGAGGATTGTCAAATGAGGGATTTTGAGTGTATCCATTATGATGAATGTCTGAGTAAAGCGGCCCATGAGAACGGCCCCCTGGACTGTGACCTTTGCCCACGGTTCCAGAGGCGGCCGGAAGGGTCGGAAGGGGCCCGGGCAGAGATGGAAGGCCTCTTTGACCTTTTACACGCGGTTCTTTTGGAGAAGGGAAACGAGGTCTCTACGGCGCATAGCAGAATATAGGCCGGGGGGAGATCGGCGCTCAGGACGGCTCTGAGAGGGCCGTTTTTTCTCCCTTTGGTAACGAAATCCGTTTCGTGACCAAAATCATGCGTTGGGCTGGTTCAGGATGGGTTGACGAACCGAAAGCGAGGCCCCTGGGTGAGGGCGCCATAGAAAAGAGAAAGGCCGGTTTCCATTTTCGGGGACCGGCCTTTTTTTTATTATGAAGAATCACAAAAACACATTTTCCCATTTACACACATTCACATCTATGATATGTTCTGCCTAAAATCAAAAACAGGAGAGGACAATGGCAGAGACACAGGAAGTAAGGGTAAAAGTAGTCAGTTCGCAACCGGAGACACGGACAATCAAGGTAAAGGTGGACTGTCCACAATCAGAACCAAGGGCAATTAAGGTGAAGGTGGGGAGGGCATAATGGCTAAAGCAACTGAAAAAGTGGGTATTACAGAGCGGGCGCTTATTGCACGGATTAACCGGAAACTCAATAAGCAAGCGCAACATCTAAAGATATGCAGAGAAGACAGCAGATGGTTTTATGACTTAGGGCGTTATTACACAATCAACCTTGAAATCAATGGCATCCTTCAGACGCATCTTGATTTGGAAGATTTTGGGCGGGAGCTGGGCGCATTGAACCCCTATGAAAAGTTAACAGAATAGGCCAGTTCTCGAATAGGGGTGCCGGTCTTTTTTGTGTGTCTTGGGGGTGATTTATGAAAACGGTAAGGAAGATAAAAAGCCCCTTCCTTATGCCCCTTCATCTTGTACCCCGTTTTGTACCCCGTGAAAAATAACCGTTTTCAGAGGCCAAAAAAAGAGACATAAGTTATTGATTTTATTGGTCGGGGCGAGAGGATTTGAACCTCCGACACCCTGCTCCCAAAGCGGTTTTGATTGTTTTTCACCCCTTTTCGTGCCCCTTCATACCATTGCGAAAGTCCTTGACATTTCAATAGAAATCCCTTAAATTCCTTTTCAAGATTATTCACTGTTTTTCACCCTTATAACCCCCCATCTTGTACCCCATCTTGTACCCCGTTTTTTCGGGAAAGGAGAGTGAAACATGGGACTTACTGATTTGGCGGTGCGAAAAATGACCCCAAAAAAATCACGCTTCGAGGTTTTGGATAATGACGGTCTTTATATCCGCATTTTACCCACAGGAAATAAATCATGGGTATTTAGATATAATTTTGAAGGAACTGCCAGGCGTATGACGTTAGGGGGTTACCCGGGTTTTTCACTGTCAGAGGCCCGTGAGAAGCACGCACAGGCGATGCAAGACATAGGGAGGGGCATTGACCCCGGTTTAAAAGCCCAGAAGGAGAAAGCCAAGCGAAAGGCTGAACCCAATTTCAAAGACCTATTGGATGAATTTTGGGACCATGAATTGAGTTTACAGAAATCCGCGAAAGAACGCAAGCGTATGGTGGAAAAAGACGTGATGAAAAGGTGGGGAAAGAGGAAGGTTTCCACAATTACAAGAAGGGATGCCGTGTTGTTACTTGATAAGGTCCGGGAGCGTGCTCCCGTGGGTGCGAACAGACTCCAGAGCGTGCTTGTCAGGATGTTCAATTTTGCAAGCGAGCGGGGCATTATCGAGAATAGCCCCCTTGCTGGTATGAAGCGCAAAAAAGAGCAGGCCAAGAGCCGGGTGTTAGAGGATGGGGAAATCAAGCTGCTATGGGATGCCCTGGATTTGGAGAGAACAGACATTGATATTTACAGGCCGGTAAAACTTGCCCTCAGAATGATCTTACTCACAGGTCAGAGACCCGGTGAAGTTTCAGGCATGGCGTGGGCGGATATTCAGGGGGACGTGTGGACTATTCCCAGGGAAAAGAGCAAGGTCGAGGGGAACAGCGTGCCCCTACTCCCAATGGCCCAGGAGGTCCTTGAAATGGCGAAAGTCTATTCTGGAGAAAATCCCTTCGTGTTCCCATCTTCTCATAATGAGGGCAGGCCCATGACTGTTAGAGCCCTTTCAAATGCGATCAGGCGGCATAGGTCCGAGATCGGGATTGAAGAGCCGTTTACCCCGCATGATTTACGGCGAACCCTGCGAACCCGGTTAGCCAAGTTGGGTGTGTCTGATATTGTTTCCGAAAAAGTCTTAGGTCATAAGCTGGGGGGGATGTTGGCAATTTACAATCAATATGATTATGCGAGCGAAAAATCGGAAGCATTAAGGATGTGGGAGCGTGCCCTCAAAAAGATTGTGGGGATCGAGACGAACGGAAGCGCAAAGGTCGTAAACATTATGGCGCGGCGCCATGCTTAAAAAATACATCACATTTTTCACTTGACAACAAAAAAATTATTGTTACAATTGGATTGTTGGAACTTACAAGAATCAACATATGAGGCAGCGATGGAAATCACAACAACCAATATCCTAAAATCTCTGGATATCAATCGGAACACCTTCCAAGACTGGTTGGATCGCGGCTTAATCACTCCAAGTGTTCAGAAATCCACAAAACAGGGCGAATCAAACCTTTTTTCTGAAGACGATTTTTTCTGTATCGCTATTTTTCGGGCCTTAGTTTCGGATTCTGGCTTTAGCAGAAAAAAGGCGAGCATGCTCGTATCTGCACTTCAGGCGAAAACTCAGCAGCACAAAAAACATTTACAACCGGACTTCGGAATTGCAGCTGTGTCGTTCGTAATCTTCCGTCGCTGGGAGGCTTTTATTGATGTGACATTTTCAGCGGTACGTGATCCTGCCGAATTGTCTAAGGGGACATATTTAAGCAAAATTCTCCTGCCGGCCGCCTTTGGTCCTGAAAGTGCCAAAACGGAAGCACCGGATGAAGTGGTGATTCTCAATATAGCCAAAACTGTTGATAATGCTATAAAAAAGGCCGGAGAGTTGTTTCCCTGATTTTTTTTGCCAATTATATGTTGAATGTTCCAACAATCAAAATATTGGAGGCACAAAATGAATAGAAAATTGAAGGCGAAAATCATCGAACGATTCGGAACGCAGAGTGATTTCGCGGCCGCTATCGGCTTACAAGACGCGCTGGTGTCTCGCGTCATTCGTGGGCGGCGCAAATTGAGCCCGGAGCAAGAAAAAAAGTGGGCGGAGGCACTTAATACAAGCCCAGTGGGTATTTTTTCAAAATAAAAAGGGGGGCGAATGATGAGGGTTATTCGAAAACCGGAGCTGTTATCCAAGGTCAGTTTGTCGGATCCAACCGTATGGCGACTTGAACGAGCCGGTAGATTTCCGAAACGCATCAGTTTGGGCGGGAACAGCGTTGGGTGGATCGAATCAGAAGTGGAAGGATGGATCCAAGAAAAAAAAGCCGAGCGAGACGCGGAGTTGGAGTCATGACCGGCCTGCGTGAGGTTTTGGAGTCCATGGGCGTCATGGAGTGGCTACAGGCACAATTCCCGAGCCTATCCGATAACGAGATCTTGGGCGCGGTTCAGGATGATTTTGAGGGGGTATTGGAGTCTCTCGCAGATTTAAAGGCCCTCGGGACCGAGGCGGGTCCGAGGGCCACAGGAGATGGTGCACATGATCGATAAAAAAATAAGGGCGGATGGGGAAAATGTCAAGACCCTGTTCTCCAAAGAAGTTTTTAAATCCTTTGTAAAGCCCGGGGAAATTGTCGAGGTGCGTATTCCCAAGGCCCGAGGTAAATCCGCCTCATGGGGGGATGAGTGGGCCCGGGGTACGGTCTCGGGCTACTTTGATAACCATAAGGCCCTTTGTAAGGCTGTTGAACTCGCAGATAAGGGCACCCATGATGGCATCTATTTTACCCTCCAGGTGATTGACCCCCGCCTATTGGCCCGGTCCTTCAACCGACTGAAACCAACCGATCTGACCACCTCGGATAAGGATGTAATCGCCTATCGATGGTTGCCCGTTGACCTGGACCCGGTACGGCCGTCAGGGATCCCTTCCAGCGATAAAGAGCTTGAAGCGGCCATGAGCCTACGCGAAGAGGTGGCGGCATGGGTTGTCGGAGAACTGGGCTTTCCGAGGCCCATCAAAGCTATGTCAGGCAATGGCGCCCACCTACTCTTCCCTTTACCGGACCTCCCAACGTCCAAAACCGACTTTGTTAAAAGCACACTTATCGGTTTGGCCCAACGTTTCAATACCCCTGATGTCGCAGTTGATACGAGCGTCTTCAACCCAGCCCGTATCTGGAAACTGTACGGGACCACGGCCCGAAAGGGGGATCAGATACCGGCAGCCCCCAACCGCGAAGCCCGGCCACACCGAAAAGCTGTTATTGATGAGATGGGAGATGCAGAATGATGGCGGCGAACTGGGATACCATTGAAGAAAAAACGGCACAAATGTTCGGGGGGCAAATAGGGGCAACCGGAACGAGCCAAGCGGCGCAGAATCAAGGGCGGCTTGACGTTCCGGCCTACCTGAACCGCTACGGCATTTCGCACAAGATCAAGACGAATGGATCCGCCACATATTACCAGCTTGACCATTGTCTCTTCGATAGCGCCCATGTGAAAGACGCGGCCATTATCCAGGATGTGAGCGGCAAGCTCGCCTATCACTGTTTCCATGACGGTTGCCGTGGAAAGACCTGGAAGGATGCCCGGACGGTCATCAGCGGCGAGGAAAAACTCCGGGAATTTGTGACGGGAGGCATGGATACAGGGACCGGGCGCGCACCGGCCAGCGATCAAAAGGGGCCAAAGCCAGACATCGAACTCAAGACCCTGGGTGAGATCCACAGGGAGGAAATTGAGTTTCCCCCTCCCCTGATTGAAGGACTCCTGGAACAAGGCGACAGTCTCCTCCTAACGGGCCCTACGGGCTTAGGGAAAAGCCTCACCGTCAACGCGATTTCGCTTGCCGTTGCCTCGGGAAAACCTTTGTTTGACAAATTAAAAATCCATGCCCCCCAGAATGTCGTAATCTTTCAATCTGAGAATTCTCAAAAAGCGACAAAAATACGGACTTCCGCGCTCGTTGCCAGTTTCAAGGGGCGGGTCGACGCAGAAGTCTACCTCAAAGCCCTGGATAGAATCTTCATTGCCACCCGATCCGGTGACCCCCGGGTGGCCGGGGACCTCTTAGACCCCGTTTATGCCTCTGATCTCGCTGATTCCGTAAAAGCAACACATGCGGGTCTGGTTATTCTTGATCCACTGATTTCGTACCATCGTAATGATGAGAACGATAACACCCGTATGCGAAATGTCCTTGACCATTTAACTCGGGTGGTTGGCCCACAGACATCCGTTTTGATCACCCATCACCATGGAAAAGGGGATCATGACGGGATGAATCAGTCCAGGGGCGCCACTGCTATCCTTGATTGGGCTCGGGGCATATTGACGCTGAATCGGCAACCGCACGCGAGCAAAAATCTGATCCGGGTCGAGCATACGAAGGCCGGAAACTTCGCCCGATCTCCAAGTTTTTTACTGGAGGTGGATGGGCCATGCGTCATTCCGATAGAACTGGACGTCCTCGTTCCCCCTTCCAAAGTAGGGGAAGTTTTACGCGATATGGGCGGTCTGGCCGAGAGTAAAAACACGTTAGCGCAGACTATTATGGAGACCTGCGAAGTCAGCAGAAGGACCGCGCAGGAGGCCATAGATCGGGCTTTTGATTTTGGCATGATCCGGGTCGATCGACAGGGACAAAAAAATATATATCGAAGTGTCTAACCGGCTACTTACCAACTGTTCCGGGTAGCCACCTTAAGGGGGGTATCCAGTGCAAAAACTAAGAATTTCAAATAGTTACACCGAACCACCGGACGAAGTGGCTACTGGCAGGATAGCCAGTTGTAAGTTGTTGATATCGTTAAATAGTTTTAACCGGCTACACCGGCCCCCTAAAGGGGGGGTGTCTTTAGTAGCCACCCCCCCGTCGGGGGCGGTTGGCCGGGGGTTCTGCCATGGCTGTTAACCTCTCCCCCCCTGCCCTTTCCGCGCTGAAGTTTTTTTCCCCCGGTGGTTCGGGTAGCCGGTGTCCTCAGCAAGGGGGGTTGCCCGGATCCGATGAAACCCAGGACAGTATCACACGGCGCTATATGAACTCGAAAGTTTTGGGCGCGGTTGTGCCTATCGCATGGACTCCGGACGGCGGCACGGTTTTGGTTGATGACATTCCTTATTCAGCCAAAGAGGTCGGCGAGCTTATGGCAAGACACCTGGACGCGGCCACAATGCGAACTGTTCACGAAACCAAAAGAACTTTTGAGGGAGTGATTCAATGATGGATATCACTGTTGATAACAAGCTCCTCCTCCGGGACGTACCCCAGGATTTCGAGCGCATCATCCGCGAACGCATGTCCTTCACGAACCCGAAATACGTTGAAGCCGAGCGCATGGGCAGATGGACCGGCGATATCGACCCCTATTTATTTTTCTGGCATCGAACCCATGACGGGGGTCTGACACTTCCCAGGGGTTTCACTCGACGGTTGATATTTATGGCCCGGAAACACGGCGTCGCATATTCGGTTGACGACCGGCGGCGGACGTTGCCGGAGGTCCCCATTGAATTCCATGGCCAGCTTCGAAATTTCCAACAAAAGGCCCTGGCCGCAATCCTTGGCCGTGATTTCGGTATAGAACAGGCATCGACTGGAGCGGGTAAAACCGTCATAGCCCTGGCCGCGATTGCAGCGAGACGGCAACCGGCCCTTGTCGTGGTGCATACGAAAGAACTGCTCAACCAATGGATTTCCAGGATTGAAACATTCCTGCAGATTCCCAAGGCTGAAATTGGCGTGATCGGCAACGGCAAAAAGACTGTTGGCGATCGGATCACGGTTTCCTTGGCGCAGACTCTTTTCAAATGTGCCCAGGACGTGGCCCCCAGGATCGGCTTTCTCGTGGTTGACGAGTGCCACAGAGCCCCCTCAAGGACCTTCACGGAGGCGGTCAGTGCATTCGATTGTCGCTTCATGTTGGGCCTATCAGCCACCCCATGGCGGCGCGACAAGCTGACCCGCCTCATATACTGGTACTTAGGCGACCAAGTTCACGAGGTGGACCGCGAGGCCCTTCAGAAGAACGGGGATATCCTTCGCGCTGAAGTGAAATGGCGCGAGACTGATTTCAGGACCGACCTGGATCCCAGTGAACACTATTCTCAAATGCTCTCTGAACTGACCGTGGACCCCGCGAGAAACGCACTGATCGCGTCTGACGTAGCCCGTGCTGCTGGTAACGGCGGGGGGACGTGTCTTTGCCTGTCCGATAGGAAAGCTCACTGTGAGGCCATTTCAGAGCTCTTGAGCGGGTACGGAGTCGAGGCCGCTGTCCTGACCGGCGACACGCCCAAGAAGGAGAGGGAGGATATCGTTGACAGGCTGAATGCCGGCCGAATCAAGGTTCTGGTTGCGACCGGGGCATTGGTCGGGGAGGGTTTCGACTGTAAAGGCCTTCAGACCCTATTTCTGGCGACGCCCATCAAGTTTGATGGTCGAGTCCTTCAATATCTTGGGCGTGTCCTTCGCCCGGCCCCCGGAAAGGATACTGCTACGGTTTTCGATTACCTTGATGCGAACGTTGGCGTCCTTCGGGCGGCGGCCAGGGCCAGGGCTAAAGTGTATGAGGCTAACAAATGAGCTCGGGACCGAAATTTAGAGCTGCGCTGAGGAAGCGCGGGGCACGGCGCAAGGAGTCCACTCGCACAAATCCGAGTTTTGTCGTTCGGCGTGTGGGGGCGGGCATCATGCGGCCCTGGCTTATGTCACAGCACACCATAAGGGAAAGGGGGTGAGATCTTTGTCAAATCAACTGTTTCTGTTTTTCGGCACCATGCTGATTGCGACAGTCGCCGGAATAAGCATGTTCACGCTTTTGGACTGGGTTCAACGATGGCGCAAGGGCGGTAGGTAACCAAGAAACAATCAAGAAAAAGGAGATTTAACGATGTACGAAATCAAACTCAAAGACGTAGACACGGGCGAGATTTTTAGCTTTTTTGGTCGAAACTTGGCCGATGTGGGGATAAACCTCCGAAATCCTACGCGGCGGGGACATGCGGTCCTGTATCAAACTGAGGCACTCCGTCGCAGAATCCCAAACACTGACCCCGGATATGTCGTGGCGATTGACGCGGAGAATGGCGCCGTTGAAATTCGGAAACTGAGCGACAATTTCCAGGTTCAGAAATTCTTCGAATGGGTACTTGAGGACGGAATGGCGGCCATTGAGAATCGGCACCCACTTTTCCCCAATGTTTTAGAGATTCTTCGGAATGCCATGGCGAACGACCTGGATTTGACCGAGGTTTACGAGCGGGTGGCCGAGAAGTGGACCGACCTGAAGTTGGAAAAAAAGAAGGCGGCCAAGGCACCGGCGCCCTTTGTTCCCACGGGGGATGTCAAGGGGTACTTTGAAGACTTTAAGACCGAACACCTTGACGATCCTGCACTTGTTCATCCAACAATTTGAAAGTGAGGTGAAAAAATGCCAGACGTGCCGATTTGCGGCAATGCCGACAAAGATGTGAGTGATGTCCTGAAAGCCATGATCAAAGGACAGAACGCGGCGGTCGTGGGTCTTATCGGAGAGGGAACGTCCTTAGAGGTCGTGGCGAACTGGAACAGTCCATTCGAAGGGGATTCCCTGGGAAGCCTTTTTTCCAAGCCGGCAGGCCTGCTTCAGATCCAAACCGGGCGAACATCCTTGACCGCTCTTGCTTCTCACCAAATTTGGGAGGGCAACCAGCCGCATCTTTTCAACCTGGTTCTCAAATTCTACGCGCTGGCAGACGCCTATCAGGAGGTCGAGGCGCCCATTCGAGAACTGGAAAAGATGATGGCACCGGATGTCAACCGGATTACACCGGGTGGCCGGATCCCCCAACACGTGATGATCAACGTTGGGCGGAAGCGGTTGTATCCGGAATGTGTGATTACAAGCATGTCGGTCCCCCTGGATAAAGAGCGAGACAAAAACGGGAACCTCATTCGATGTGCGGTGAGCCTACAGGTAGAAACCATTGAAATGATAACGAAGAAGTTTTTCGGTTAAGGAGAATAACACCATGCCAAAAGCGTTGGAGAAAAATCCGGAGTTGAAAGCGGTTTTCGAATTTTTCACACGGAAAATCGGTAGGTTGGAAGAGCAGGTTCGTGAGTTGGCTGGTCATTTGGGGCTCGAACTTCCATCCGAACAGGAAAAAGAAGATGACAGTAAAACCAAGGTGTGATTTGAGCCATTGGTTTCAGGTTTGGCAAGAGGTTCGGCAGGCCGGTAAAATGAGCCTGTCGGATTTCTGCCAACGGGAATCCTTGCCTTATGAAGCCACTCAGAAGGCTTTCAAGCGGCGCGAAAAGGCAGGGAAGGCATGCCTCCCCAAGAAGGGGGCATGCGGACAAACCACCCGGATAAGTGCTTCTGCCAAGTGGGAGGCCCTGCGCCTCGAATTTCTGGGGGGCGATTGGGAAAGCCTTGCGGATTTTGCACGGGATCGGGGCTTAAATGGGAAATCGGGTTATTTTTCAAAAATGACGAAGGGATGGCGTGACCAAAAAGCGGAAATTGAGGCGAAATCCAAAGCTGAAAACGTGGCCGCCCTCGCAGACCAAGCGGGCGCGGCGGCCATTGCTTCTTTGCATGGGCGAATCTTGACGGCCTTGTATCGATGTCTTGGGGACTTAGAGACGAACGGCCCCAAGCGGGTGGGCCTCCATAAGTCGGTCGATTCTGTAAGGGATAACGTGGACTTTTTGAGGGGTGTCAATTTGGCGATTGATGGACTGTTGAAGGTCTTACCCCCGGTTGCGAAAATTGAGGCCCTGGTGGCTACCAGGGCGCTCCTACAGGAGGTTCTGGATCAGGGCCTTGATGTGACCGAGGCGGCGATTCGACTTGATATGCTGGGCGTGTCATTGCCGGAAAGCCTGAAGATCATTTTGGCAAAGCAGGAGCCCCCAGAGCCCCCAGAGCCGGAAGGTCATTTTCCTTCGGATGAGGAATTGGACGCGATTTACTACGAACGCATGGAGAGGATCGCGGAGCAGGAAAAGAGGTTTTTGCCCGAAAGACGAAAGGAGATTGAGGAGTTGAAACGCGCATGCCAAACCTTCGACAGTTTTTCAGACGATGCCATGGGTGAACCCACAGAAAGGACGAAAAAATAATGTCTGACTATGAAAATTACCTCATTCGCAAGGTCCTCCACAACGACAGGGAGCTTGACCTGTCTTTCCTGATCGAGGCTACATTTGTGGAGACGATTGATCTTTCAGGCCCCCGGATCATGATGAAATTCAATGACCAATACAGCCTGATCCGGGATGAACTAAAGGTCAAGCCGGGGGTGCTCCTGGACGTCCGGCTGCCGGCCGGTGGGATGTGGGGTGAGGGCTACGATTTGTATGCGAAATACCGCGTCCTGACCATGCCCGTGACCGCAAAGGGCGAGGTGATGCTCAACTGCATGTTAGAGGACGTGTGGCAGTGGAAGCAGCCTATCGTCAAGCCCCGGATCTTCAGGGGCAAGGATCCTTTCACGATTGTTACGGAGCTCGACCCGTTCAACTCTCGGCAATATCAGGCTGATTATTTCCCCGTGACCGAGGAATATCATTTTCTTCCCGGAGAACGAACAAGCCTGACACTGAAACAGATGGCGAACGAGCACGCAGCCTGCATCTACATCACGAGGGATGATACCGACCGCGGCAAGCTTTGTGTGAGGTCCAAAAAGAAAATGGTCGAAGCCGAGCCCATGTTCACCTATGACCACTATGATGAGGATTTCCCCCAGGATGTGGATTTCGGTCCGTACCATGGACAGATGTTGATTTATGCGAAGGCAGAGAATAACACCATCCTGGAAGATATGATGGTGCGCTACTACACGGGTTTTAGCATGACGGACGGCCCCATTCAGGCGACCAAGAACACTCAGGCCCCCCAACAGTTCATGCCTCAGAAGCATCAAATCACGCTCAATAATCTCAATACGGTCCTGGTTCCGGTTGCTGAATTCACGGCCCCCGAAAATAGCTGGCTTGTTGCCGGTGTCATGATGAAGCTGAATTGGTATCAGTCGGACAAATCCCATCCCATTGACGAATCCATGCCCCCGAAGGCCCTTGTTCATACCGTGATCCACTATTATTCGGCCCAAAAGCCATTCATGCGGGTTAAGCTGGTCAATTTGGCGGAGTGGGTGGAGTGATAGAAAAAAACCTTTTGACGGGCTTATCCTGAGTCTTCTTCATTAGGGATTCCGAGATCCACAGCCGGGTGCGGACACACTGAGGACTCACTGAGTGCTCACTGAGTCATATTTCATCTAAAAACATGTTGACACGCTTTCCCCTCCCGTGATAGATTGAACTCCTCTCAAAACCTTAGACCGGAGGCCAACCCGTGACAGTGGCATTTTTTATTGGTGACAACAGAATCGTTGCGCGTGAGTTGCCGGTAACCGCGAGGCCCGGAACGGTGTCTAAGCCGTTGAGACAGCTCACGCGCTTTTTTTATGGCCGGGAGGCCGGGAGGTGTGAAGATGAATCAAACGGAGGCAATACAGGCAGCAGCAAGTCTTGATGAGTTGAACGCGTTGACGGAAATGCTGAAGGGTGTGGCAAAAACCTTGATTTTCGCGGCCTCGGACGATAACCGATGGGACAAGGATGCCTTAACAGGTATCGGTGGGACTTTGATCTACGCGTCGAGTCAGCTTCTTCATTTGAAGGAAGCCCTAAACGAAAAAATGGCGTTACTGTTTGAATCAGATGATGGTGACACCTTGGATCTCGCTGCTTCCGATGTTTGTGGCTTAGGGGAGCTTTTCGCGTGCGTTGCTACGGGCAATTTTGAGCATATGGACCCTGTTCCGTTTACGATGGCGGAGCGCTTCGTGAGTAACATTGCGGAGAAAATTAGCGAGCTGGTCTCTACGCTCCAAGATCGACATCCCAAATTACCAGCACTCATGGCCGCATGAAGAAAGGAGACCCTTGACAGCGATCTGTCTGAGGTAGAGAGTGACGGAAAAAATCAACAGGAGGAGGATAAGACATATGGGAAAAGACCCAGAAGAAGAAAAAGTAGACGTGATTTCGGCGTTTCTGCCATCGCTCCACAAGCTCTCGGTGGTCTCGAACCTTCTCAAGGAGGGAGAGAGGATTTTCGAAGAGAAGGATCCAACTTTTCTTTCGGGGGTCTCGGGTATCATCAAGGATATCGAAGACGGAATCCTGACCGTGGCCGAAGACCTGAACAGGCAGATTAACCGGCCGGAAAGGAAGTCTGTGCGCGATGAGTGAAAAAGTTGATGAGATTATGCGGCTTGCTTTGGAGGCTGAAAATATTATACCTGGATTTATGGAGGATTTCGAAGCTGATGTAGCCGCGATTCTTGGTGAATTGAAGGGGGGAGGAAAAACCATGGAAAACGATCATGATGGATGTTGCGGGCGGCCGGATACGGGTGAAGTGATTGTGAGCCCTGATGCCGTTCAGTTGTGGCCATACATTCGGACGATTGTGGAGCAGATAAATGCAGCGCCAAAGCAAGCGACCTTTGAAAAGCAAGCCGAGGCCATTCAGAAGGTGTTTCTTGATGCGGCCTCAGTTGTTCGGAACCAGAGGAAGGTTACGACCGTTAAGGACCTAAGGCAACGACTTCATGCCGATTTGAGTTGGTATAAACGTGAGGTTTCAACTCTTTCAACCATGAAAAGGAAGGTCGCGGCCCCGAACTCTAAGCTCAAGGGGAGTACGATGAAGCAGTATCGGAGCAATATCCGAACGTGGCCAAAAAGAAGGGCAGAGCTTCAGAGTAAGATTAAGACCTTACTCACCGAAATTCGTTCGTATGAGGGCGCTAAATCTTTGAATTGCCCTGGACGATTGCGTGTCATTTACGGTGGTCAGTACCCGGCAAAGCTGTTAATAAGCAGTGATAATGGCTGGGGAGGAACCGAGTGGCGAAAAATCAGATGAAACCATGCGGGGCCGGATGGGATCCCCTCCCCGGCCCTTCAGGGAGGAAATGACATGGCAGTTGAATTTTTGTTGTACGATGAAGAATCCCCCTTCGCCTTTGATAAAGACTCTTGGGAGACGTTTTCCATGGGGGGAAGCGACAGATCCACTTGGGCTAAAGTAGGTGATCCTGATACCGCGTTCAGGATCAGGTCAAACTCTCGCGTCATCTCCGAAGTAGAGGCTAAGGATTTGGCTGAGGCACGCGCCCGGGAGAGTCGGGAGGGGTAAATGGAAAGGCCCATCGGAACGCGCGGTCGTTTCAGTCCGTAAAGACTTACAATCGAGTCCGGCCGTCGATGGGCCTTTGAGTCCCTGCCCTGGGATGGGGCGCCGTCCCATCAGCGTGAACTGAAAAGCCAGCCCCTTAGCGCAATCTCAGGCCAGGGCAGGTTTTGCGTAGAAGAGGCTCGTCGGATCACATAGCCGTGTCGGTCAGGGATGACCTACGCGCGGGTCTTGCCGTCAACGAGCCTCTTGAATCCCCGGTGAATCCGGCGAAGTGTACGATTCGGCCGGACCTACGCATGGGGCGGTTACACGTTTTCACCGTACCATGGGAGCGGAGAGGCTGAAAGGATAGCACGTTCCGGGTGGGCATGGCAACCCTTTTCCCCATACCCTGACAAGGGCCATGCGGAGAACGCCTCTTAACGTGGATCTCACGGTGCCGATTTTTCCTTGAAGTGAGTGCCGGGCGTGATAACATGGGCGGGCGCGTTGGTGTAAACGCGATGGGGGCTTGATAACCCCTTGATATCAGTGGTGGAACAAAATGCCAATTTTGAGGGCGAAAGTGTCACAACGGAAATGCAATTACTACTTGAGATAACCTATTGATTTTATTGGATGGCATTAAACAAAGATGAATCTTTTCAGGTAGTTCTATTTTTAGAATGGTGTCGGATAACATACATTATGTAAACTTCGCAAATTTGTAACTTGTTGGTTTACTTCGATTTATTTTTTTGGAAATTTGTTCCACTAATTTCAATTCAAAAAAGAAGTACTTTTTCGAAAAAGTGGAACAGAAGCACATTCCCATGGAGAGGCCGGTATGACAACGACCATGGCAGAACGAAAAAAGCGCAAACGGCAAAAGACCCCCCGGAAAGAACTCAATATGGTTCTGTCTGCGGATGCATCAGAGAAGTTGGCGCGAATCCAAAGCCGAACAGGGGAAACCGATAAGCAGGTGGTCGAAAGGTTGATATTGGGCCGGGGACCTTCCATCCAAATCGAACAGTGAGCCCGCATCAATATGCTGGCTGAATTCACGGGCGATAGGCCATCCCATGACAAGGGCCGGGGCGCGAACGTCGATCCTGGGGCTTCTCATGCGGTCGGATTCGAGGTGAACAATGACGATTGAGGCCATAGGCCGGTTTC
>ENA-OSEO01004018-OSEO01004018.1-sediment-metagenome-genome-assembly--contig:-NODE-4018-length-16131-cov-9.206117_pt1 | contig 16131 bp, 17 predicted proteins | sample MGYA00237883_ERZ534232 | MGnify/ENA metagenome assembly ERZ534232 | reverse complement strand
GACTTTCTAGGCAGACTCGCACACCGCCGCCTTCTTTCTTGCACCACTGGCCGGAGGGCACGTACATCAGAATATAATTGATCCCCTGGATCCGTAGAAATCGTTCAAATCGTTGAAGTCGAAAAGGAAGGAATAGTGGAATACTGGAGTATTGGAGTGGTGGAGTACTGGTTAAGACCACTCAGCATCAACCCGCCTTCACCGGAGACTTTCACCTTCGCCTTCGGCTACACCGTGCCTCAGGTCTTCGAATTTTCAGTTTCACTACTAATCAAGATCTTCTCAAGTTCGGCAACGAGAGGCGGTAGATCATGCTGGACAGTGCTCCAGAGAATATCCCGATTCACATCAAAATACGCGTGAATAAGGCGATTTCTCATCCCGATGATGCTATCCCAGGGGATCTTGGGTGATGTGTCCCTACATTGCTTCGTCAGCTTAGTCGCTGCCTCACCAATAACCTCTATGGCCTTGATAAGAGCGAGCTCAAGTATACGGTCATTGTCCAGATCTTCTCGCGTCCGGTTTTCCGCGAACGAGAACACCTCCTTGGCGGCTTCAAGCATATGGCGCAGCCTTATTTGATCATCCTTGAGCATACTGAACCTCTGCAGAGTGCACCACTTCTTCCCTAAAATAGGGGCTTAAGTCTTCCGGTGTTCTTATATCCACCTTACGTCCAAGCACGCTGCCCAGCTCGATTTCCATTCCCGCCAGCTTGATAAAGCCGGGGACATGCCCAGGCTCAAACTCGACAAGGATGTCCACATCGCTTTCAGGAGTGAAGTCATCCCGGAGCGCTGAACCGAACAGGGCTAGCCGTCGAATGTGGTTTCGCTTGCAGAACTCAGCGATCTTATCTGCAGGGAGTTGAATGTTTGCTTTTTTACCCACCTTGATATGCCTCGCAGCAACATCATGAGGAGGTCTTCGAAGAAGGCCCGGGCTGGCTCCTGGCCAGACGATGTAAGAATTATAGTAGGTTCTGACGGTTAGGTCAAGGAATGGAGAACAGCGTGCGGCGACCCGCTTTCGCCCCTTCGACATGCTCAGGGCTACGGTGGACAAGCCGGAGGACAGGAGGAGGTCGGAGATCAGAACGATATAGGGGACGTCATACTTGTCCAAAAACCGATTTTTACCACAGAGGCACAAAGGACACAGATAAGAGTTTTTGTTTCTCGGGAGATACCGAGAAACAAAAAGATTCTGTTCTGAAATCCTTACAGATTGCTCGGTGATAGACAAATACTTTTTCCGACGTAGGTGTTCGTGAGCACGGCCTTAGGGAGCAGTAGAATGTGGGGTCAAGTCTTGATTAGTGCACTTAAAGGCCTTTCCTGGCGCCTGGGGACGGCTGGGGTACGTTCGTTGCGGACTATGTTGACTGGCTCATCTTGCCTGCTTGCCGTGCCCTATCTTCTCTTTGCCCCCTTGCCATACGGCGCTGCGGCTTCCTTCGCTTCAAACCCTACCCCGTTTAAATGTCGAACACCCTTATCCGTCCCAAAAGCCGCCTTAGCTCCAAGACCGGCCCTTTCACTCCTCAAACTGCCAAGTTGGATTTAACGAGGTAAATCTTTCTTCTCGGTGGGTTCGGAGGTGTCATGAGCTGGCGGATGGCTTCGAAAACAACCTTGAACTGATCATCAGGGAGTCAGATCTTTTCAAGTTCGGCTAATAGATCATCAGTGGAGAGTTCAATATCTTTCAGGATCTCCCGAAGCAGAGGACGGGCTATGTCCCTCCCTGAATGAAAAGGCACGGTCGTCGTTCTTCCGTCAGGATGGCGGTAGAATACATGGCTTCCTTTTTTGCGAACAGGCTTGAAGCCGATCCGAAACAGCACTTTTTCAACGGTCTTGGCGTTAACGATGGGAAGCCGCGTCAAAACGGTACCTCGATCTGCTGAATCCCGACGAATTGAGGGATATCCTCCGATTTGTTTCCACGTTCCTCGAGGCACAATTCGAGCACTTCTTTAAGATTTTCCTTGAGTTCATCAAGGCTGCCAGCTTGGGTATGGGCGCCCGGGATTCCCGGGACCGTCCCCACATAAAGGTTAGTCTCAGGATCCCATTCGACATATGCTGTAAAGGTTTTCATTTTCCCATCCTCCGCTCTTCTTCCTCTTGAGCTCAGATTGCTAATCGTCAATGATTCTAGCATAAATCGAAGGAATTTGCTGCATTATGTTTTTCTACGCGGAAGCGTGGAATGTGGGGTCAAGTCTTGATTAGTGCACTTAAAGGCCCTTCCTGGCGCCGCAGGATATTTTGGGCTCCTTCGCGGAAGACTTAGGGGACACCCCTGATTTTGTGACTTTCTTTAATCAGCGACTGCCCCTACCCTTTGCATTTGCCGTATCCCGCGCCTAATTCCTTGACTCCAGCCTGCTTGAATCAATTTATTCTCCCCCTCACCCACCCTCTCCCACCAGAGGAGAGGAGAAAAGGGGTTGGGGGGATCCGGAGGGGTCATGAGCTGGCGGATGGCTTCGAAGATCGCCTGGATCTGCTCATCGTGCTCGGTAATCCGGATTTCGAGTTCGTCGAGCTTTCGCGCCAGCTCCTTATGTGTCGTAGATTTGGGTGCCCTTAGTGAGTGCCCTGAAAGTGCAACTGCATCGTCTCACGCAGCCACCTATGCCTCTTGGTTTCGGCGGCCGGGGAGAGCGCAGGGGCGCAAGGCGTGGTGGAATGTTTCAGACAGGATTCACAGGATTTTCAGGATTTGGGGCGAGGCTTGTCCGCCTCTGGCGAGAAAAACCGCCTGAGGCTGGTGAACCTCCGGAGAGGGAGCGGGTTCGCGGGAAGAGGAAAGATTCTCTTCTTGACAATGAAATCATATGTGATAGCTTATGTGACACCATGAAGGTGGTTTTGGATACCAATATACTTGTTGCCGGACTCTACTCCAAGAATGGTGCTTCCCATAAATTGCTGAAAAGAGCATTGTCAGGAGAATTAAACTTTGCGGTATCCCCGTTGGTGGCCTTGGAGTACGAGGGCGTCTTGAATGAGAAAATCGAAGCTGGTTTTCTGTCGATTTCCAGAGAGGATTGCGGCAAAATACTGAGCGCACTCTTGGCCAGGGCGTCGATTGTCTGGAGGCCTCTTCAGATCAGGCCGACTCTCTCCGATGCCTCTGACGATAAAATTCTTGAATGCGCCGTTTCGTCTGATTGCACACATATCATAACTTTCAACAAGAGACACTTTCCGGCTGCAATGACCCGCCCTTGGGGCATTGAGGTTATGAGTGCCGGCGAATTCTTGCTCTATTGGAGGAATGAACCGTGAAAGCATCATACACTCTTCGAATACCTGAAGAACTCCGAGAAAAATTAAGACAGGAAGCGGAACGAAGCGACATGTCAGTGAATCAATATATTCTATATACCCTCACCAAAGAGATCGCATACAAAGAGGCGGCAACAGCCTTAAAGGAAAAAATCAAGCGGGCGCCATCCACAAGAGAAGCCCTGCGTTTGCTGGAATCAATAGTTCCCGATGTACCGCCTCTCGAAGAAGACGATTTATCTTCAGCCAGAAAATGATGCACTGGCGAATTTCAGACAGGATTGACGGGATTTTCAGGATTGAATGAAAAAAACCAGGAGGTCTCCTCACCTTCCCCTGCCGGATCTTTGCGGACGCCCAAGGCATCAGCCGATGGGTTTCACTGCGTTCAATCCATAGAATGTGGGGTCACGTCTTGATTAGTACTCTTAAAGGCCTTTCCTGGCGCCCGGGGATATTATTGGTTCCTTCACCAGAAAACTTAGGGGACGCCCCTGATTTTGTGACTTTCTCTAATCAGCGAATGCCCCTACCCTTTGCATTTGCCGTATCCGGCACCTGATTCCTTGACTTCAAATCCAACACCGGTTGAATCTCGACCATCCTTATCCATCCCAACAGCCGCCTTTTCCCCAAGTCCGGCCCTTTCATTCCTCAACCTGCCAACTTGAATTTAACGGGGTAAATCTTCTTTCTAGGAGGATCCGGCGGCGGCAGCAAAAGCGGTCGGATTTGATCATAGAGCTCGCGGATGCTTTCATCATGGGCCAGTAGCACGTTCTCTATCCGGAGCAGGCGTCTTTCAAGTTCGGAACGACTTATGAGGGCTTCACGCATCTTGACGAACGCCCTCACGACGAAGACGCTCATCCTGATGGCTTCAGGGCTGTTCAACACGGTTGCGGCCATGATTGCCCCGTGCTCGGTGAAAGCATGAGGTAAGTACTTGATATTCTGGCCTCGTTTCAAGGTCACAAATTGTGACCTTGAACGCCTCAGGGATTCAGCCTCTTCACCAGCGATTTGGAACATGAAGTCCGGCGGGAACTTCGCTGCGTTACGCTTCACAGCCTGATTGAGAGCTTTGGCGGCGACAGTCGGAGGCCAGGATTACCTTCTTGCCACGAATCGTCAGGATTTTCTCGCTGATTGTGTCCGCTGGCAACATAAGGTGTCCCTTTCCACTCGGTGGGGTGGTCTGTTTCGATTTGCAGTCGGTCCAAGTTGAGGTCGCAAATTGCGACCTCAAGTTCTACTGTCAGCGCCCACGCGAACTCCGCAAAAGACAAAGCCCCATGTCCCGGGAAGTGAGACATAGGGCTTTGAAGTCGTTTCGTCCGGGGCCTTCGTGGCTAAGACTTCTCGATCTCACGTGGTTCCGGATCCTTAACGGCTATTCAAGCCGGTGCTAAAGACCGGAACTCTCGACTTCGTATAGCCGGATCGGCCTTCGTTATGCCTCGCAAGCCTTTCGCCAACGTCTCGAGTGGAGCCGATATAGAACGTGCCATCCAGTTCACTCTCAAGAATGTAAACATAGCAGGGCATGCCAGCACAAAGCCTTTTTAGAACAGGGCATACACGCAATAGGTCGCGAGTTCGAGCCTGAAGAGTCCCATCTTAACAAAAGAGCCCATCTCTTTCGAGATGGGCTCTTTTAAATATTGGCGGGGACGACGAGGAACTCGTCGAAGATCCCGCTTTGCGGGGAACTCGCGACCTTCCCGACGCGCCTAACGAGCGCGTCGGGACGTTCTAACCAGACTCCCGATATACGATTTATCCTTCTTCGACTTTATTTTCCGCTCGCGCTTCATTGCAGAGCCCCTGGTTTCATGGTCTTCCCAATAAACAACCTCCCACGGTCGTTTTCCCTTCGTAAACATCGATCTGCCTTGGTTATGACGCTCCAGACGTTCGTGAAGGTCTTGTGTAACACCGACGTAATAGGTTCCGTCTTTGAGGCTTTGCAAGATGTAGACGAAATAGGGCATATCAGCACAACGCCTCCCTTTGCACAGTGAGAACAGGGCCAATCACGCCGGAGGTCCCGAGTTCAGCCTCTAACGTCCTCTCGTTAACAAAAGAGCCCATCTCTTTCGAGATGGGCTCTTTTAAATATTGGCGGGGACGACGAGGCTCGAACTCGCGACCTCCGGCGTGACAGGCCGGCGTTCTAACCAAACTGAACTACGTCCCCGCAGTGCTACCTCTCTGATTACTCGCGACCTTCCCGGTCACTAGACCGGGACGCTCTAACCAAACTGAACTACGTCCCCGCAGTGTAACCTTGCTTCTGCGGGCGGGAGTAAATCCACCTGAGGCGGATAAATCCTGCCCCTACATCAAAGATCCGATTCCTTTGACTCTCGCGAGCAGGAGCTCGCTCCTACATTGCCGGTATCGGGTGGAGCGTCGCGTTCCCCCTCACCTTGCCCCTCGACATGCTCTCCACCCTGAAGGGGGCGAGGGATGTTAAGGATTGGTAGGCGGAACAGGATTTGAACCTGCGACCCCCGGCTTGTAAGGCCGATGCTCTCCCGCTGAGCTATCCGCCCGCATGGAAACCCTCATTATCCACAGCGACGGCTGCCTGTCAAGAAGAATTAATGGGCAGTCAGTTCATCGGGGGCAGGAGGTTTCGGCGGCTCCTGCAATGCCTCGATGCAAAAAGGCTGGCACTCTTCCTCGGGCGAAAAAAGATCCTCTTCTCCCTCCTTCAAAACAAGAGCCTCTTTCAACACCTGGTCCATGTGCGCAACCGGGATGAGCTCGACCCGCTTGAGAATCCGCTTGGGTATTTCCTCGATGTCCTTCTTGTTCTCGTCGGGGATCAACACCCTCGTGACCAAACCCCTGTGGGCGGCTAGAACTTTTTCCTTCAAGCCGCCGATGGGCAGAACCCTGCCCCTCAGGGTGATCTCGCCGGTCATGGCAAGGTCCCGCTTCACAGGCCTTCTCGTGAGGGCCGACACGATGGACGTGGCAAGGGCGATGCCCGCGGACGGCCCGTCTTTTGGGATGGCTCCCTCCGGCACGTGAATGTGGATGTCAACGTTTTCGTAGAACTTGTCAGGGAGCTTCAACTGTCTGGACCGGGTGCGCACATAACTCAAAGCCGCCTGGGCCGACTCCTGCATCACCTCGCCCAGTTTTCCTGTGAGCACCAGCTTGCCCTTCCCGGGCATGATGGCCGCCTCGGTCTGAAGAAGCTCGCCACCTACATCCGTCCACGCCAGGCCCGTGGTCAGCCCGATCTGATCCTTCTCTTCGGTTTTGCCGAAACGGAACTGGATGACGCCCAGATACTTGTGGATCGAGTTTCCTGTGATGCTGATCTTCGTGTCCTTGCCCTTGTGCAGGACTTCCTTGGCCACCTTCCGGCAAATGGAAGAGATCTCCCTCTCGAGGTTTCGCACCCCCGCTTCGCGGGTGTAGTTGCGGATGATAGCCAGGATCGCCTTGTCCGAGAAAGTGATGTCCACATCGCCGAGACCGTTCTTTCCGACCTGTTTCTTGATCAGGAACTGCTTCGCGATGTTGAGTTTTTCAAGCTCCGTGTACCCGGGCAGCCGGATGATCTCCATCCTGTCCTGAAGCGGCAAAGGGATGTTGTGGAGCGTGTTCGCCGTGGTGATGAAAAGGACCTCGGAAAGATCGAAGTCCAGATCCATGTAGTGGTCGTTGAAGGAGTAGTTCTGCTCGGGGTCGAGGACTTCGAGTAGCGCGGCTGACGGGTCGCCCCGGAAATCCGTGCTCATCTTGTCCACTTCATCGAGGCAGAAAACAGGGTTCTTGGATTTTGCCTTTCTGAGGTACTGGATGATCTTTCCCGGCAGCGCCCCGATGTACGTCCGCCTGTGACCCCTGATCTCCGCTTCGTCCCTCACCCCGCCCAGGGAAAGGCGGACAAAATTGCGGGAAGTGGCCCGGGCGATCGACTTGGCGATGGAGGTCTTGCCCACGCCCGGAGGCCCCACGAGACAAAGGATCGGTCCGCTGATCTTCTTGGTCAGCCCCTGGACGGCGAGGTACTCCAGGATCCGCTCCTTGGGCTTTTTGAGACCATAGTGGTCCTCGTCGAGGATTCGCTCCGCCTCCTTGATGTCCATCTTGTCCCGGGTCCGCTCCTCCCAGGGCAGCGCGAGGATCCAGTCGATGTAGTTGCGGACCACCGTCGCCTCGGCCGACATGGGCGACATCAGCTTCAGCTTCTTGAACTCCTGCCAGGTCCTTGCGTGGGCCTCTTTGGACAGCTTTTTCCTCTTGATCTTTTTTTCCAGCTCAGCCAGCTCCGCCTTGAAGTCGTCCTTGGTGCCCATTTCCTTCTGAATGGCCCGCATCTGCTCATTCAGATAGTAGTCCTTCTGGGTCTTCTCCATCTGTTTCTTGACCCGCTTCTTGAGGCGGTTCTCGAGCTTGAGGATGTTGATCTCGTTGCGGATCTTTTCAAACAGCATTTCCAGGCGGTGATTGAGGCGCTCCGCTTCGAGAAGGTCCTGCTTGTCCCTGATCTTCAAGGTAAGGTGGGCCGCGATGGTGTCGGCCAACCGGGTCGGATCCTCGAGGGCCGAAACCGTGGCAGCCAGGTCTTTGCCGATTTTTTCGTTCACCTTGGCGTACTCGTCAAAGCCCTCTGCGATCGCTCTGCTCAGGGCCAGGGACTCGGAGTCGGGCTGGTCTTCCAGAACCTTTCTCACCCGCACCATGAAGAAATCCGGATGGTGGACGAAATCCTCGACCTTTGCCCGCTGCTTGCCCTCGATGAGGGCCTTCACCGTGCCGTCAGGAAGCCTCAGGAGCTGGAGCACCGTGCCCAGGGTTCCGAACAGGAAGATGTCTCTCTGGCCCGGGTTGTCGACCTTGGCGTCTTTCTGAGCCGAGAGGAAGACCTCTTTTTCCTTGGACATGGCGTATTCCAGGGCCTTGATAGACTTGTCCCTGCCCACAAAAAGAGGAACCACCATGTTCGGAAAAACCACGACATCCCTGAGGGGGAGAAGCGGAAAATCGAATTCTTCGGGCATCATGTCCCCCAGCTTTTTCTTATTGAGATTGAACATCACGATGCGTAGCCCACCTGATTTTCATACATAAGCAACGGAGTGCCCTTCTTGCTGATCACATCTTCGTTGATCACACATTCCCGGACCCCGTGCGTGCTCGGAATGTCATACATGATCTCCAGCATGACCGATTCCAGAATGGCCCTCAAGCCCCTGGCCCCGGACTTCCGCTTCACCGCATCCTTGGCAACGGCAAGCAGCGCGTCCTCGGTGAACTTGAGCGAAACCCCTTCGATTTCGAAAAGCTTCTTGTACTGTTTTACGAGAGCGTTTCTCGGCTCGGTCAGGATCCTGACCAGCGCATCCAGGCTCAGGTCATCCAGGGTCGCAAGGATGGGCAGCCTCCCCACAAACTCGGGGATCATGCCGAACTTGATGAGATCCTCAGGCTGAACGTTCGGCATGATCCTGTTGAGGTCATCGCCGACGCTGCTCTGGATGGCCGCCTCGAAACCCATGGTCTTGCTCGAGATCCGGTTCCGGATGATCTTGTCCAGCCCGTTGAAGGTCCCGCCGCAGATGAAGAGGATGTTGTTGGTGTTCACCTTCACGAAATCCTGCTGCGGATGCTTCCTTCCGCCCTTGGGCGGAATGCTCGCCATGGTCCCTTCAATGATCTTGAGCAGGGCCTGCTGCACCCCCTCGCCCGAGACGTCCCTGGTGATGGAAGGGCTGTCCGACTTGCGGGCGATCTTGTCGATCTCGTCGATGTAGACAATCCCCTTGCTCGCGGCCTCCACATCGTAGTCCGCGTTCTGGACCAGGTTGAGGATGATGTTCTCCACGTCCTCGCCCACATAGCCGGCCTCGGTCAGGGTCGTGGCGTCCGCAATGGTGAAGGGAACCTTCAAAATTCTTGCAAGGGTTTGGGCAAGAAGGGTTTTACCCGAACCGGTAGGACCGATGAGCAGGATGTTGCTCTTCTGGATCTCCACCCCCTCCAGGTCCACCTTGGTGGCAATGCGCTTGTAGTGATTGTGAACGGCCACGGACAAAATCTTCTTCGGCTTTTCCTGCTCGATCACATACTCGTCGAGGTTGGCTTTGATCTCATAGGGCTTGGGCAGCCTCCCGGCGGAATCCGTATCCACATCCTGGCCGTAGTCTTCGGCGATGATTTCGTTGCAGAGCTGAATGCACTCATCGCAGATATAAACCGAGGGGCCTGCAATGAGTTTTTTCACCTCATCCTGACTCTTACCGCAGAAGGAACACAGGAGCTCTTCGTTGGCGTCTTCTTTTCTTTGCATATCCATTCTCTCCTAACGCTTCGGGGCCTTGCCCATTTCTCGCTCGGTAATGACCTTGTCCACGATCCCGTATCTCACGGCATCCTCGGCATCCATGAAAAAGTCCCGCTCCGTGTCCTGGCGGATCTTTTCCAGCGGCTGTCCCGTGTGCTTGACAAGGATTTTATTCAGGAGTTCCCTGATCTTCAGGATCTCCCGAGCCTGGATATCAATGTCCGTGGCCTGTCCCTGAGCGCCTCCGAGGGGCTGGTGAATCATGATTCTTGAATGGGGAAGAGCATAACGCTTCCCCTTGGCCCCGGCCGCAAGGAGCAGGGCTCCCATGCTCGTTGCCTGCCCCATGCAGATGGTGGTCACCGCGGGTCTGATATATTGCATGGTGTCGTAAATCGCCAGGCCGGCCGTCACGGAGCCGCCCGGCGAATTGATATAAAGGTTGATGTCCTTTTCCGGATCCTCGGACTCCAGGAAGAGCAACTGGGCGATAATGGTGTTGGCCATCCCGTCGTGCACCTGCTCCCCGATGAAAACGATGCGATCCTTCAACAGTCTCGAGTAGATATCGTAAGCCCGCTCACCGCGGCTGGATTGCTCAATCACAATGGGTATCAGCATAAGAAAATCTTCCGATGTTAGGAATTATAACGGGACTCTCGGAGGAGTTCAACCCCTCCTCATTCCCGGGAGGCATTCGGTTCGGGGCTCAGTCGGCTTGCTTCGACCTCTGCGATCTTAGCACCCTTCACGAGGAAATTCAAGGTCTTTTCCTCCAGGAGCCTATCCCTGAAGGATTCCACCATGCCCCTTGCTTCATAGTACCTGCGCACGACGGAGGGATCCTGGCCCATGCCCCCGGCCAGTTCTTTGAAGCCGTCGTTGAGTTCTATTTCATCGACCGTCAAGTCATGTTGCCTCGCCACTTCTCCAAGAATAAGAAGCTCTTTCACCCTTTTCCTGGCTGAATCCGTGAAATCCTGCCGGATTTTCTCCTCGCTCAGCCCTGCCTTCTGGAGGTTCGAGCCCATTCGCTGAAGGTTTTGCTTGACGCTTTCCACCGCGTAACGCAGCTCCGCCTCCACGAGACTTTCCGGCAATTCAAACTCGACCATATCCGATATCTTGTTGAGAAGGCTGCGCTTTAACTCACGGTCCACCCTCTTTTCCTCGCGCGCTGCGAGGTCTTCCCGGATCTTTTGTTTCACCGTCTCCAGGTCCTTGAATTCCCCACCCAGTCCGGCAATAAATTCATCATTGAGATCAGGAAGTTCCATCACCTTGATATCCGACACTCTAATCTTGAAAACCACCTTTTTCCCGGCCAGCTTCGGGTGCTGATAGTCGCTTTCGAAGTTTACGGTGATCTCCCTGGAATCGCCGGGCTTCAGGCCGAGCAGCCCTGTTTCGAAATCCGGGTGGATCTTGCCCTCTCCGATTTTGACCAGGAAATTCTCGGCCTTGATTCCCTCGATAGGTTGATCCCCCTCAAACCCCTCGTAATCAATGATCACGCAGTCATCCTGCCGGGCACCCCGATCCTCATCGACAGGCTTCAGTCTGGCATTTGCCTTCCGGATTTCCTCCAACTGCCCGTCCACTTCCCCGTCGGAAACCGCCGCCTTTTCTTTTTCTACCTCAAGGCCCATGTATTCCTTGAGATCGATCTTGGGCCGAACTTCCATGACTGCCGCATATTTGAAATTCTGCCCTTTCTTGAGAGCATCATTCTCGACCAGCGGCATGGTCAAGGGATAGGTATCGGTCTGCTCAAAGGCGGTGGGCAAGGTCTCGTTCACCAAACCTTTTGTCACATCCTGGGCGACCTGGTCTCCGTAATACTTCTCAAGGATATCACGGGGGACCTTCCCGGGCCTGAACCCGCGGACTTTGGCCTGCTTCTTGAGAACGCGGTATGCATCCTCAATTTTCCTGTTGACCTCTTCAGCATCCAGCTCAACTGTGAGCCTTCGTTTAACCGCGCTGATCTCTTCCACACTCGCCTTCATATCCACTCTCGCAAACCTAAAATGTTTCCGACAAAAACCATGATAATGATCAATACAAAGGTTTCAAGTAAAAGGGGTCATTATATAAGGAGAATCTGCAATGTCAACAGCGGGTAAGGGGTCTCATGCATTTTTCGGGCTCAGGCCCGGAGCCGGGAGGACGGGGACAAGAGAGGTTCGATCTCAGGTTTTCCTCTTGAGCAGATCAATGAAGGTTTCCAAATCCCGCTGTGAGCCGAACACTTCGTTGTAGAGTTTGTCGCTCCAGGCGGTGAGGCCGATCTTGAAAATCTGGTGGATGATGCGATCCACGCTGTCAGGACCGTGAAGTTTGACCAGTTGGTATAGGAAATCATCCGGGACCCGTATGGGGTAAACGGCTGCGCTCCCCTCCGTGTCCCCCTTGAGGTACTCCTGTATACTTTTGAGTATTCTGAGGTGAACATATTTGGTTCTGAATTCTTCATCTTCCATTTTTGCACGCCTCTCGTTGTTAACAACGATTATAGAAGGGGCTTAGGGGTAAGTCAAGGAAAGGACAGCAGGGAGCAGGGAGCGCGGAGCAGGGAGCACGTGCCTAAAATGCGCTAAAGTGCCTAAAATGCCTAAAGTGCCTAGAGTGCCTAAAATCGCGAAGGCGCGAAATGCGAGAAAGGATGGGTTATCCGTTTATTGAAGTCCGTAAGCTCATGAGTTCATAAGTTCATAAGCTAAAAGCACAGCCCCGGAATCGTTATCCGTTAATCGTGAATCGAAAAACGACACACGGATCACCGAACCGCCTTCTTCTTCCCTGCTGTCCCCTGTCCTGTTTCTTCTGGTTCACTGGTCACTGGTCACTGATTTGTCGGCTCCCTGCTCCGCGCTCCCTGCTCCCTGCTCCCTGCTCCCTGCTCTTTGCTCCCTGCTTCTTCAATTTTGGGCTTTACAAGTTGAAATTTTCTGCTACATTGTCACATTTATCTTTTCGAGGCACGGGATGCCGATCTACGAGTACCTAGCAAAAAATCCCGGGAAGTCTTGCGGGCACTGCAAGAGGCCCTTTGAGGTTCTCCAGGCCGTGAACGAGGAACCCCTCAGGACATGCCCCGAATGCGGCAAAGCCGTGAAAAGGATCATTTCCTGGTGCCGTTCGAACGTGATGGAAACCTCCGAGGAGCATCGCCGGGTGGAGTCCAGGATCAAGGACTACGAGGCTTCGGGCATGTGGAGCCATGCCGCGGAACTGGCAGACAAACACTCGGAAAAAATCAAGGACAAGAGCCTCAGGATGAGGGCTCTCGATAACTACACCAAGGCAGGTTACGACGCGAATACGCTTTCGAAACACGCCGACTTTAACGACGATTGAAGGGAGTTTGGTCTTATGAAGGGAAAGAAGAATGGTCTTTGGAGCTTGACAGCGATGGTTTTCTTCATGGTCACCCTGTTGACCGGGCTTTTTTTGCCCTCTGACGCCCCGTGCGAGGAAAAGGAGAAAAAAGACCTTCCTCCGAGGGGGATCGAAGTCGCCCCTGAATACACAGGGGTCATCGTGCCGGAGGGTGAGGACGTGAGCATCGACGTCACCGTGACCAACAAGGGAAGGCAGGACGAGTTTATCGAACTCAGCCTCACAGAGGTTCCGAAGGGTTGGAACGGCCGGATCAAAACCTACAGTTTTGACGTGACCGGCGTGTACGTGGCCAGCGACAAAAGCAAGAGCCTGACCCTGAAGGCGGAACCCGAGGAAGGGGTTGGGCCGGGCAAATACACTTTCGGCATCAAAGGCCAGACCCAGGACGGCAAACTCGTCTCCGCGAGCCAGGTGGTCATCACGGTCAAGAAGAAAGAGGAAGAGAAGAAATCCAAAGGGGTCAATCTCAACACGTCCTATCCCGTGCTCCAGGGTCCCACGGACGCCAAATTCGAATTCTCCGTGGAGGTGGAAAACAAAACCGACAAGGACAGCATTTTCAATCTCTCGGCCACGGGTCCCACCAACTGGGAGGTGAATTTCAAGCCTGCCTACGAGGACAAATTCATTTCAAGCCTCAGGCTGAAAGCCGGACAGAACCAAAGCGTGGCCGTGGAGGTCAAACCCTATCTCCTGGCCGAAGCGGGAAAGTACCCTGTTTCGGTGAAAGTTTCTTCGCCCGAGGCCAAGGCCGAAGCGGAATTGAACGTGATCCTCACGGGAACCTACAAACTGGATGTGGGTACCCCCACGGGACTTCTCTCCCTGACCGCGATGAGGGGTGAACCGGCCAACGTCTCTTTCTACGTGAAGAACAGCGGCTCGGCCGCCCAGAACAACCTTCGCTTCATCTCAGTCAAGCCCGAGAACTGGAAGGTGGAGTTCACGCCTGAAAAGCTGGACACCCTTCCTCCCGGGGAAACCAAGCAAATCGAACTGACCGTGACCCCGGGGGCTCAGGCTCTGGTGGGCGATTACTCGGTCAATGCCGTGATCGAAGGTGAAAGGGCGAACAAGAACCTGGAATTCCGGGTGTCTGTCAAGGCATCCAGCGTGTGGGGCTGGATCGGCATCGGGATCATCGTACTGGTGCTTCTCGGCCTCGTGGCGCTTTTCGTATACGTGGGAAGGCGATAACCATGATGGAGACGAACGCAGTCATCACGACGGACAACCTCACGAAGCGTTACCATCACCAGACCGCGGTGGACGCGCTGAGCTTTCAGGTGAGGGAGGGAGAAATCTTCGGGTTCCTTGGTCCCAATGGGGCGGGTAAAACCACCACCCTTCTCATGCTCCTCGGCCTGACCCGGCCCTCGGAGGGTTCGGCCTCGGTTTGCGGGCTCGAACCCCAGCGGAAAGCCATGGAGGTCAAGCGCATCGTGGGGTATCTTCCTGAAAATGTCGGGTATTATGGAGACATGGATGCGGTGCAAACCCTGGCCTTCATCGCCGATCTGAACGGGATGGACAAAAAGGAGGCAGGCCAGAAAATCGATGACGTGATCAGCCTGGTGGGGCTTGCGGGCGACGCCAGAAAAAAAGTAGGAGCCTATTCCCGGGGCATGAAACAGCGCCTGGGCGTTGCCGAGGTCCTTCTCAAGGATCCCAAGGTCATGTTTCTCGACGAGCCCACCCTGGGTTTGGATCCTGACGGCGCCATCCGGCTCATCGAGCTCATCCAGTCTCTGAACCGGGAAAGAAACATCACGGTTTTTCTCTCTTCCCACCACCTGCACCAGGTGCAAAAAATCTCCCACCGGGTCGGCATCATGATCAAGGGCAAAATGGTGGCGGAGGGTTCCATTGATCAGCTTGCCAGGGAAAAGTTCGGCGTGGGAGGCAGGGAGTACACCCTGGAAGAGATCTACATGAAATATTTCCAGGAGGTCTGACCCATGAGCGGATTGTTCGCCATTTATCGCAAGGAACTCGGAGACTACTTCAGCAGCTACCGTTTCGTGATCCTCTTTGCCCTCATCGCCATGGTGAGCTTCATCACCAGCTACATGGCGGGGATCAGTTTGAGAGAAAGCCTGGCACAGGATCCGAAAGGCAGCCGATTCCTTTTTCTCATGCTTTTCAGCACCGCGGGAGCCAGGTTTTCCATGATTCAGTTCGTGGCCTTTTTCGGGCCCCTCATGGGCCTGTTCCTGGGCTTCGACGCCATCAACCGGGAAAGAGCCCAGGGAACCCTGGTCAAGGTCGTTTCTCAACCCATTTATCGTGATGCGGTCATCAACGGCAAGTTCCTGGCAGGCGCCACGGTGATCACCGTGATGATCATCGCCGTGGTGATGGTTATCACCGGTTTCGGCCTCACCCTGCTGGGCGTGGTCCCGGAAGTCGAGGAGATTCTCCGCCTGGCCGTATACGTGGTGATCAGCATCTTCTACGTCTCGTTCTGGCTCGGCGTCTCGATTTTGTTCTCCATTCTTTTCAGAAGCTCGGCCACCTCGGCCCTGGCCTCCGTGGCGGCGTGGATCCTTTTTTCTTTTGTGATCTTCTTCGGGGCAAGTGCCGTGGCCAACGCCGTCTCTCCGATAGAAAAGAATGAGCCCAGCCTCGAAGCGGTGATGTTGAACTTCAAAATCACGGAGTGGGTCTCCGTCTCCTCACCCATGGTGCTTTACATGAACTCCACGGCGACCATCATCGATCCCAGCGCGAATACGACCAACGAACTCGCACGGGCCCTCAGAGGACCCTGGGAACAGATCCTCTCGGCGCGGTTTCAGAGTCCGTTGCCGCTGGGCCAGAGTCTGATCGTGGTGATCCCCTATGTCATCTCTCTTGTGGCCATCACGCTCATATGCTTTGCCGTTTCATATATCGTGTTTATGGTGCAGGAGATCAGGACGTAACAAGCATAGAGCATGGAGCAAAGAGCAGGGAGCTACGAACCAAGGGGCAGTAATCAGTGATCAGTCATCAGTGATCGGTCATCAGTGAACAGTGATCAGCATCCATACCTCGGCGCTTCGCTCAAATCCCCCTTACTCCCCCTTTTCCAAAGGGGGAAAGCCGCTGGAAGTCCTCCCCTTTGTAAAGGGG
>ENA-OSEO01004017-OSEO01004017.1-sediment-metagenome-genome-assembly--contig:-NODE-4017-length-16134-cov-3.672168_pt1 | contig 16134 bp, 18 predicted proteins | sample MGYA00237883_ERZ534232 | MGnify/ENA metagenome assembly ERZ534232 | reverse complement strand
CCGGATCGGGAAGCTTGACGTAAAGCTTGCGTTTCTCCAAAGAGGCCGGATAATCATCATTGCGCACGCAGATAACGAATGAATGTTTCATGCAGTTATTTTTATCCTAATTCCCCTCACCCCGTATCCTGCCTTTTCAGCTTCCGCCATAAGGAGACCCGGTCGATCCCTAGGATTTCCGCGGCCTTGGTCTTGTTGCCGCCCATCTGTTGCAGGACCCAGGCGATGTATTCCTGTTCGTTTTCCTCCAGGGTGAGGAATTCCTTTTTCTGGCGGCGCTGCACCTGGAAGCCGGGCTGCTGGAAGTCCTGGGGCAGGTGGCTTACTTCAATGGTGGGGCCGGAGGCCAGGGTCACCGCCCGTTCCATGATATTTTCCAGTTCCCGGATGTTACCGGGGAACTCATAGTCCAGAAGGATTTCCATTACTTCGTCGGCAATCTGGTCGATCTGCTTGCCCTGGGCCTCGGCAAACTTCTGGAGGAAGTGGCGGCAGAGCAAAGGGATGTCGTCTTTGCGCTCCGCCAGGGTGGGGACGTGCAGGGTCACCACGTTGATGCGGTAGAAGAGGTCCTGGCGGAAGGCCCCCCGCTCCACCTCTGCCTTAAGGTCCTTGTTGGTGGCCGCCAGGATGCGGATATTCACCGGTATTTCGTTGGTCCCCCCCACCCGGATCAGGGTCTTTTCCTGGATGACTCGGAGCAATTTTACCTGCATGGTGAGCGGCATATCGCCGATTTCATCCAGGAAGATGGAGCCTCCCGGCGCGGCTTCCAGGAGTCCTTTCTTGACGCCCCGGGCCCCGGTGAAAGCCTCTTTTTCGTGGCCGAAGAGTTCGTTGGCCAGCAGCTCTTCGCTAAAGGCCCCGCAGTTGATGGCCAACAACCGCTTCTCGGCCCGGGGGCTCAGGTGGTGAATGGCCTTGGCCACCAGTTCTTTGCCGGTGCCGGTCTCTCCTAAAATGAGCACGGTGGCGTCCGTGGGCGCGATCTGCTGGATGGTGCCCTTCAAGGCCTCGATCTGGGGGCTTTTGCCGATGATCAGGGGCACGCCTTTCTGGCTCTGCACCTGGCGTTTGAGGTCTATAACTTCCTGGCGCAGCCATCTTTTTTCCAGGGCCTTGCGCACCAGGATGCGCACTTCTTCGATCTTGTAGGGCTTGGGAAGATAGTGGTACGCCCCTTTTTGCATGGCCTCCACCGCGGAGGTGACGGTGGCGTAGCCGGTGATCATGATGACTTCGGTATCGGGGAACAGCTCTTTGGTGCGGTCCAGGACCTGGAGGCCGTCTATCTGCTGCATGCGCAGATCGGTCATTACCAGGTCGAACTCGCCTTTTTCCAGTTCCTGGAAGGCGAGTTGTCCGGATTCCACCGCCACGGTGTCGTAGCCTTCCTTACGTAAGACATGGTCCAGGTTTTCCCGGGCGATGAGTTCATCTTCCACGATCAAAATCCGGGCGCGCTTCATGAGGACGGCCTCTTTTCCTTATCCAGGGAATTGTAAGGTAAACGGATAATGAATCTGGTCCCCTCACCCTCCTTGCTCTCCACGGCAATGGAGCCCTGGTGTCTCTCAATAATGCCATAAACGATGGACAGACCCAAACCGGTCCCCGCCCCCACCTCCTTGGTGGTAAAGAAGGGGTCGAAGACCCGGTCGATCTCTTCTTTGGGGATGCCGACGCCGGTGTCTTCCACGGTGATTACCGCCTGATTATTCCGGGTATCCACCTGGGCGGCGACTTTGATCTCCCCCGGCGGCTCCTTAATGGCCTGGATGGCGTTCATCAGGAGATTGAGAAAGACTTCCTGCATCCGTTGGGGGTCTATTTGCACCACCAGGTTCCAGGGCACCTCCTGCACGATGTCGATGCCCGGGGGCACCTGGCTGGAGACCAGCCTGATGGAGCGGCTGACCACATCTTCTAAAGGAATGGGCTTGAGGGCGAAATCCCGGACCCGGGAGAATTCCAGCAGCCCCTTAACGATATCCCGGGCCCGGTAGACCTCCTGTTCCACGTTGGTCAGCATCTTTTTTAAAAAATCCAGGTCACACTGGCCCAAGTCTTCCAAAATAATCTGACAGGAGGTGGAGATGTTGTTCAAGGGATTATTCAACTGGTGGGCGATGCCTGCGGTGAGCACGCCCAGGGAGGACATTTTTTTGGCCTGGAGCAGTTGGTCCTGGCGCTTTTCCAACTCCGCCACCATGCGATTGAAGGCTTCCACCACCCGCTGGGTCTCATCCCGGGTATCCAGGACCGGCAAAGGCCGGAAGTTGCCCTGGGCAATACGCAGAGTGGTGCCTTCGATCACCCTTAAGGGGCGGATGATCTTGCGGCTGACAATGAAGACGAAAAAGCCCATGAAACCCAGAAAGACCAACATGGAGGAAAGCAACTGGGTCTTGAGGGTGCTGATGATCTCCAGGATTCTTTGCCGTTCGAAAGTGACCAGGTTATGGGACAGCTCCACCAAATTTTTTCCCCGCTCCCGCAACTGCTCTTCCACCCGGGCCCGGAAAGCGCCGCTCTTCGGCAACTCCTCCATGAGTTGGCTGTAAGCCCGGAATTCTTTTTGAAAGAGGGGGAATTGGGAGGCGATTTTCAGGTTCTTGGCCTCCGGCGTGATCTTGTCCAGGGTTTCCAGGCCCAGTTTAATGTAGCGCCGGTTTTCCTGCAAATCTTCGGTGTGGCCGTAGAGCAGATAATTCTTCTCATAACGCCGGATCTCCAGAATGGTATTGCTCAAGTCATCGGCGATCTCCACAAAGTGTTGTTTGGTCTCAATCCGATGCAGGTAATTATAGGACAACCCGCCAATGAAGCCGATGGCCAGGATGCAGGCGCTCAGACCCACAATAACCTTCTGGCGGATATTTAAATGCAGTTTGCCTTTCCAGGAAGTCATCCGGGGCGTCCTCTTAGAGCAGCTTTCCGGAAAAATAATACGCGGCGGCTGGCTTCAGTGTACCTTACCATCGGTTCCTGAGTCAAAGTCAAGAATTTCCTCACTTGCCGATAGGATGCAGATTTTCGCCCCTGCCCCGGATGAAGTGTAAAATTTTGCAACAGTGATTCCCCCGCGCTCAACCCGGAGCCGGTAATTTGCCGGGGAAGGAAAACAAGTTACCCGGCTCTCCAGATTCTATAAACATATTTAATCATAATTATCCGTTCGATGCAAATTGCAACATATGAAATATTCAGGAAAAAATGCCTTGACAGCTTGTGAGATTTTGTACATACTCCGCGATATTTATACTCGGATTCATAATGACTTTTTAGGGAGGGCACACAGGGGATGGATATTTATCTTCCCATTGCCGGCATGAGCATCAATTTTTTCCTGATCCTCGGCATCGGCGGTTTGGTGGGGTTCCTCTCCGGGTTGTTCGGAGTGGGAGGGGGATTCTTGCTCACCCCCCTGATGATGATGATTGGTATTCCCCCGGCGGTGGCCGCAGCCTCGGACTCCAACCAGATAGTGGCAGCCGCCAGTTCCGGGGCCTTTGCCCATTGGCGGCTGGGCAACGTGGACTTTAAAATGGGCCTGATCATCCTGGCGGGAGGCATCTTCGGCGGCACCATCGGTGTGCAACTCGTCAAAATTCTCAGGGCCGCGGGCAACTTTGAGTTCGTCATGAAGGTGGTCTATGTGCTCATGCTGGGCTTGGTGGGCGGGGCCATGTTCATGGAGAGCCTGCGCACCATTCTCCGCAGCCGCCAACCAGCGGCCGTGGAAGTGGCGGAAGTCTCGGAACCCAAGCTGGGCAAGCTTTTCGGCAAGCTGCCCTTAAAAATGCATTTCCACCGCTCCGGGCTGCATACTTCGGCCATCTTCCCCTTTTCCATCGGCACCATCGTGGGCATTATGGCCGCGATTCTGGGCGTGGGCGGCGGTTTCATCATGGTACCGGCCATGATTTATATCATCGGCATGCCCACCATCGCCGCCATCGGCACGGACCTGTTCCAGATCGTGCTTACTTCCGCCAACGTCACTTTGCAGCAGGCTATGGTTAACAAGACCGTGGACCTGCTTCTAGCCCTGATCCTCCTATTCGGCTCCACCATCGGCGCCCAGTTTGGGGCCCTGGCCGGCAAACGCCTCAAAGGGGAACAGATCCGCATCCTCCTGGCCATCATCGTCCTGGCCTTAACCGTGAAATTGTTCCTGGACCTGGTGATCACTCCCCAAGACCTGGTGAGCCTGGCCCCGGCCAAGGGCGGAGGGCACTGATCATGAAGCGAGTACTGATATTTCTGCTGGCCCTGGCTCTGGCTTTCCTGGGGGCCGGAGTGGCCGCAGCTGTTACCCCGCAGGCGCAGAAACAGGTGGTGACTGCGGCCTCCAAGAACTTGATTGAGATCGGCCTCTCTTACCGAGGAGATCAGATCTACTTTTTCGGAGTCAATCCCGTTCCCGGAAGCGACCTTATTATCAGACTCACCGCGGAAAAAGAAGAAGCCATCAAGTTTTCCGTCAAAGGCAAGGTGGGGCCGTTCTGGATGACGGTGAAGCAGTACGAGGTCACCGGCGCACCCTTCATTTATAAGATCCACGCCTCTAAACCCTTGAAGGAAATTGTCTCTCCGGCCACCGCCCAGGAACTGGAACTAGGCTATGCGGCTATCCGCCACAAAATGAAGATGCATCTGATCCGGGGCGAGGCTGCGCCTGAGGATGCGGACCATGTCTTTAAGGGCATGCTCAAGATCAAAGAGCGGGCCAATCTGTATAACATCGTGGAAGACCCGGCCCGCCTCCAGGTGGCGGAAGAAAAACTCTTTAAACACTATTTCCGCTTTCCGGCCGCGGCCACCGAAGGCCGCTACCAGGTGGAGTCCTTCTGTTTCTTAAAGGGCCAGTTGGTGGGCTACGGCAAGGACGTAATCCAAATCAAGAAGGTGGGCCTGGAAAACTGGCTGACCGAGACCTCCCAGAACAACCCGGTATTCTTCGGTATCATGGCGGTGCTCATCGCCATGGCCGCCGGCCTGACGGTGGGTTTTATCTTCAAGAAAGGGGGACATCACTAAATGATGCGGGAAAAGGCCAAATCGATTGCCGTGGCGGTGGATGGCTCAGCCCCTGCCTGGGAAGCCATGCGCCGGGCCCTCAATATGGCCCGGCTGCTGGAATTGCCCCTGGATGTCCTCTTTGTGGTGCAACTGCGCAAAGCCGGTTATTTCGCCTTCATTGACCGGCACCTGAAAGAGGACACGGAAGGCTACGCCAAGAAAGTGCTGGACGAGGCAGTGGCGCGCGGCCAAAAAGCCGGGGTGGAAATTCATACCCACCTGTTGGAAAGCGAAAAGGACATCTCCGAGGCCATCATTGCCTTTCTGGAAGAGGCCCGGGGCATCAAATTCCTGGTTTTGGGCAGCCACGGACACGGCTTTATCGGCCGCCACATCCTGGGCTCCACCACCGAACGGGTGGTCCGGGAGGTGGCCCACCGGGGCCTGCCCGTGCCGGTCCTCATCGTGCCCGCCAAAATGCCCGAAGAATAAAGCGAATTTCCGGGGCGGCCGCCACCGTCGAGCCGCCCATTTTTCTTCATTTCTCCCCAAAGGCAACCCTGGCGGTTGCCTTTTTCCTTGTTGCCCTCACTTTCTGCCCCTTGCGTCCTCCTTGGGTCATAACTATTTTCTCTATATGACGAATCTCCTCAACAGGGTGACGCTGCTGCCCCGGATCTTGTTTTTCCTCATCACCTGCGTCTTGCTGATCACCAGCACCACAATTTCCAGCTACGGAGAACCGGTTATGAAGCTTTCATCCACGGCCTTTACCGATGGCGGCAAGATCCCCGTGCCCTGTGTCATGCCCGGCGCGGGCGGACAAAATACCTCTGTGCCTCTGGTCTGGGCGGACGCGCCGCCGGGGACCAAGTCCTTTGCCCTCTCCATGGTCGACCCCCACCCGGTGGCCCGCAACTGGGTCCACTGGCTGGTAATCAACCTTCCTGCCGACGTCCATGCCCTGCCTGCAGGCGCCTCCGGGAAGAAGATGCCCCCCGGCGCCCAGGAGCTGCACAATTCCTTCGGCGCCCCGGGCTACGGCGGCCCCCAGCCGCCCCCGGGCAGCGGCGACCATCCCTACGTGGTCACCATCTATGCCCTCAACGTGCCTAAGTTGGACCTGGGCCGCCAGACGAGCCTGGCCGCGTTCCAACAGGCCCTGGAAGGCAAGGTCCTGGCTTCCTCTTCCATCACCGGCTACTTCGGCCGCTGAGGAGAAGGATAAAAAGAGGGATGCCGAGACCCAGTAGTTAATCTATCAAATTCAAATACTTATACCTTGGATTTGCCAAGGTATAAGTATTTATTTTTCTTTGTGATTCTTTGGGTCCTTGGTACCTTGGCAGTTTAGCCTTGATCCTCCTGAAAACCCTTCCCTGCCCCGTAGTTCCTGCAAATTACAGTTTACATCGCTCTCCAGATATTTTATAAAAAATTGATAACATCTATAGATCATGGTGACTGCGAGTTCGGGATGGAAAAACCTTTGCCCAAAGGGATGCCTACCTGCTTGAAGAAAAGGCGTCTCTTGAACGAAAAAGAATTAAGCCCGGAGTTGTGCCGGGATTATGGCGAGAAATTCCTGGCCTTGGGCTGGTGGGAAGACGCCCTGGAGTTCTTCCAAAAGGGCAACCACCAGGAAGGACTGGACAAAATCAAGGCCCATTGTCTGGAAAGCGGCGACGCCTTCTTATGGGGCCGGATAGTGAAAGACGGAGACCCGGACCTCTGGCGCCGGGTGGCTGAGAAGGCCCTGGAGTTGGGCAAGATACACTTTGCCCGCCAGGCCCTGGAGAAGGCCGGAGACACCGAAAAGGCTGCGGCCCTGCACTCCTTGCCCCCAGAAGAGCCGACGCTCCATTGATTATTGGTCATGGCGACTCGAGAAGACTACCGCATACTGGGTGTTTCACCCCGGGCTTCCTGGGAGGAAATCCAGCGCCGTTACCGGCTCCTGGCCTGGCAATACCACCCGGATCACCATCCGGAAGATCCGGAGGCCGCGGCTCAATTCCGCCGCTTGACGGCAGCTTATGACGCCCTCAGCCAGGTCAAGAACAAACCCCGGGTCTCGGCCCAGAAATATAAATATGTGCGGCCCAGCTTCCGCCATAAGAAGGAAGTTTTCGAGGAATTTTTCGGCATCGAGCGCCCGGGTTCCCCCCTGCAACAGTCTCCGGGACCTGATTTCCGTTATGATTTGCAGATTTCCTTCCTGGCCGCCATCCGGGGTATGGAAACCGCTATCCAGGTGCACCGGGATCTGAATTGTAGTCATTGCGGGGCGACCGGCATGGACCCGGGCAGCCGCTCCCAGGAGTGCCCCGACTGCCAGGGGCACGGCCGCCACGGCGGCCCCGGGATGCTCAGGTTCGGTCCTTTCTGCCAGCGGTGCCGGGGACGCGGCCGCATCACCACCCGGGAGTGCCCCCATTGCCACGGCCAGGGGTATACCTGGGGGATCAGCCACTACCATCTGCGGATTCCCCCGGGAACCGTGGACGGCACCCGGCTCTGCCTCACCGGGGAAGGGGGCCAGGGCTTCCAAAACGGACCGCCGGGAAATCTGGAAGTAAGAATCCACGTGAAGCCCCACTATTTCTTTACCCGGGTGGGGAACGACCTCCATTGCCGGCTCCAGGTTTCTTTTGCCCAGGCCGCCCTGGGGGGGATGGTGAACGTGCCCACCCTGGACGGTTGCCGACCCCTCAATCTGCCCCGGGGCACCCAGAGCGGCAAAGTCTTTCGCCTGCCCGGCGGTGGAGCCCCCGGGGGGCCGCGGCAGGCGCCGGGAGATCAGCTAGTGGAGGTGGTGGTTACCACCCCCGGGAATCTCAGCCCGGGGCAGAAAGCTATTTTGGAGGAATTGGCCAGCCTGGAACGGGAACGGGTGTCCGGGACCGGATATGAGTGACTTTTCCCATTTAGATGAACAGGGGCGGATGCACATGGTGGACGTGGGGGATAAATCCGCTACGGAGCGCCGGGCCGTCGCCAGCTGCCGGGTTAGCGTAGGCCCCAAGGTTTTTCCCCTGTTGATGTCCGGGCAGATGCCCAAGGGAGACGTCTGGGCCGCCGCCCGCCTGGCCGGCATCATGGCGGCCAAGAATACGCCCCAGCTTATCCCCCTGTGCCATTCCCTGCCCTTAACCGGCGTCAGCATTGATTTCACCCCGGACCCGGAACAAGAAACGGTGCTCATCCAGGCCCGGGTGCGCACTTACGCCCGCACCGGGGTGGAAATGGAGGCCCTGACGGCCGCGGCGGTGGCCGCTCTGACCATCTACGACATGTGCAAGGCAGTGGACCGGGGACTGGTGATCCAGGACCTGCGGCTGGAAGAAAAAAGCGGCGGTGATAGCGGAAAATATCAACGTTTGCCCAATTCTCCGAAAAATCTGGTACAATTTGATAAGGTTGGAGTGGGAGATGAATCCGGATCGCATTGAATTTTTCCGGCAGCTCTTGCATGAGCGTCTGGCAGAACTGTTGGGTGAAGCCGATAAGACCAGAGAGGACATGACCGGCGCGGCTTCGCCCTTCCCCGACCCCACGGACCGGGCCGCCTTGGAGACCGACCGCAACTTCACCTTGCGCATCCGGGACCGGGAGCGCAAACTGATTACCAAAATCCGGGAAGCCATGGAGCGTATCGAGGCCGGCACCTATGGCTATTGCGAGATCTGCGGCGGCGAGATTAACGAAAAGCGCCTCATTGCCCGGCCGGTGACCACCATGTGCATTGCCTGCAAATCCCGGCAGGAGGAACTGGAACGCATGCGGGGACATTAGTACGGTTTTCAGTTTTCAGTTTTCGGTTTTCGGTTTTCGGTTTTCGGTTTTCGGTTAAATAAATTTGTAATTCAAATAGCTTGTCTCATTTGCAGCAATTAGATCGGCCTAACCCCTCCCCTGTTTGCCCATGACCCATCCCCCGGACCTGAAAGAATTTACCCTGGAAGAACTGGAGCAGCTGCTGGCGGCCTGGGGCCACCCCCGGTATCGGGCCCGGCAGGTAGCGAAGTGGCTCTATAAGGGCGTGACGGATTTCCAGGAGATGACGGACATCGCCCGTTCCTTCCGGGAGGAACTGGCGAGCCGGGCCCATCTCAGCCGCCTGGGGCTGGCGGGCGTTCAAGAGGCCGCGGACGGCGTCCGCAAGTTGCTCCTGTCCCTGGAGGACGGCCACCACATTGAGGCGGTGCTCATCCCCGAAGGCGACCATGCCACCCTCTGCCTCTCCAGCCAGGTGGGCTGCGCCCAGGGCTGCGCCTTCTGCCTTACGGCCCAGCGGGGCTTGGTCCGCAACCTTACGGCCTCAGAGATAGTCAATCAGGTTCTGACTGCCCGGACTCTGGTGCCGCCGGGCCTGCCGCTGACCAACCTGGTGTTCATGGGCATGGGGGAGCCCCTGGCCAACTTTGCCGCCCTGGCCCGGGCCCTGAAGATCATCACTGCGCCCTGGGGACTCAATTTTTCCCCCCGCCGCATCACCGTCTCCACCGTGGGTCTGGCTCCCTTGATCCCCAGATTGGGGCAAGAAGTCAAGTTTAACCTGACCATTTCCCTGAACGCGCCGGATGACGAGCTGCGCAGCCGCCTCATGCCGGTCAACCGGCGCTATCCCCTGGAGACGCTCCTCCAGGCCTGCCGGGACTTTCCCCTGCCCCGGCACCGCCGCATCACCTTTGCCTACGTGCTCCTCAAAGACGTCAATGACGCGCCGGCCCAGGCCCGGCAGTTGGCCAAGCTCCTCAAGGGCCTCAGGGTCAAAATCAACCTCATCCCCTTCAACCCCCACGCCCGCCTGCCCTTTGCCCCGCCTGCCGAGAACCGGATTCTGGAATTTCAGGAGATCCTGCGAGAGAAAAATTACGCGGTCTTCATCCGGGAGAGCCGGGGCCAGGAGATTGCTGCGGCCTGCGGCCACCTGGTGGGAGAGCCGGTAGCCAGTAGTCAGTGATCAGTGATCAGTGAAGAATAGGTAATGATAAAAAAAAGGCGGGAACTAGAGCCCGCCTTTTGACATGACACTCACTATTTACTTAAAACAAAAAACTGAAGACTATCTTTACCGCGTTCTTTTCCACTGATCATCCGGGGCTTCCGAGCCTTCGGGACGCTCCACCGCCAGCTTGTAAGCCCGCCTGCCGATGCCCTCCAGGCGGCCGCGCTGGAAGACCAAGGGAGTATAGCCGTTGCGCACGGTCGACCCTCCGGTGTAATCCATGGAATGGGTCAGGTAGAACCAAAAGACGTAATGCCCGCCCCGGTAGTCCCCTTCTTCCCGGATGTTCGGTTTCCCCATGATGCTTTCCACCTCGGCCATGGACATCCCCAGCTTCAAGTCCTGCATCTGCATATAAGAGGACCACATCTTCTTTTCGAAGCGTGGATAGAGCACCGAGTCGCAACCGGTAACCAGCATCCCCAACATCCCCAATACCAAGACCATCCGCAGCCAAGCCATGAATACTCTCCCTCGATGCCGACAATATAGCCACCTGGGGGAGTTCCGTCAATAGAAAGGGAGGGGGCTTTAAAATGATTAACCGCAAAGGCACCGAGGCCTCAGAGGGACACAGGGAAAAATCATCATTCCTGCTTTGGGCTTGCCAAGGCGGAAAGAGATTTGCCCTGTGAACCTCTGTAACCCCGATGCCTCTGTGGTTAAGGGAACAAGTTTCTCCCGGTCCGGGCGGTAAATATTGCCGCCCGGGATGGAAAAATCTGCCGGGAAAGGGGACCCGTCTGCTTACATGGGGTGTTCCAGGTGTTCCTCATAAGGAATCGGGTCAGTGGTGGTCCGCTCCCGGTAAAACAGTTTCAAACGCTTACGGATACTGCTTCCCTCGTGGCCCATTTGGGATAGGATGTGTTCCGTCAGCGGGGTTAACTCCTCATGGGCCATAATCATCGTGCGCTTATTCCGCTTCATCCCCGACCCTCCATGTTAATTTTCCTCAACTTAGGTTCAAGTTTAATGCCAAGGCTTGGAAGGTTGGGGGAAGCACCAGGAGATGGAGGAGTGGCTGAATGGAGAGAGGAATCAGAGATTGGGGGCGCGAAATCTCTTGCCGATCCCGTCCCCTCTCCCCTGCCGTGGTGCGGCACTAAGCTATTTGTAGGAAATTACGCATGAATTGCTGAAAGAGTTGGCCGATGATCTCCTCTTTGGCGGCCGCGGTCTGCAGCATCGCCTGGGGGTCCGCGGCGCTGCCGGCCAGGGCCCAGTCCGCGTCATGTTCCAGCCATTTCTTGACGTCCCCGGCGCCGGCGTGATTATCATACTGCAAGCCCACCACCTTGGGATTGTTCGTCACCCCTAAGGCCTCCACCGGGACGGTCCGGGAGCGGGCCAGCAGCTCCACCCCCCGGGGCAGGGGCGGCAGCACTCCCTGGCCGTGCCATTTGAAGAGATCCATTTCCCGGGGCAAACCTTGAAACACCGGGTGTTTCCGGCCCGCGGCCGCCAGTTCCCCGGTGGTGAAACCCACGGACTTGCTAGGCAGCGGCCCCACCGTACATCCCAGCACGTGCCCCAGAAGCTGGTGGCCCAGACAAAACCCCAGATAAGCCTGGCCCCGGGCGATGATCTCCCAGATGGCCTTTTTCAGAGGCCGCAGATAAGGAAATTGCTCCTCTTCACCGACGTTCGGGGAGCCCCCCAGGACGATCATGCCGCTGAAAGAATCCAGGGACGGCAGGGGTTCATGCCAGGCTTCCAGGACCTGGTAAGCCACTTCTTCAGCCGCCAGGGCCGCCAGCAAGTGCGCGCCCGGCCCTTCCCAATCCATGTGCTGGACGATGAGAAAATTTTGTCCTTTCGCCACCTTTACCTCCGGAAACGGCAGCCCCGGGCTTTCACCCGGGCCGCCACAGGCCGGAAAGCCCTGGCTAACCGTTGATGGAAAATCTCTAGCCGGAATCTAACCCCGCCCCTGCTTCCGGTCGCCCTCCAGGTATGTTAAATTGGCGGGAATTAGAGGAAGGATAGTCGATGCCCTTTATCTACGAAGAACCGCACGGTCTTCCCTGCTACCGCTCTTCCCTCCTGGCCGCCTTTCCGGAGCTGACCCACGGTTTTTTCACCCGTCAGGGGGGAGTGAGCCCGGCGCCCTACCAGAGCCTCAATCTGGGCTTCGGCGTGGGCGATCAAGCCCCCCTGGTGGCCAAAAACCGTAATCTGGTGCAGCAGGCCTTGAATCTTCAGGAACTGGTGAGCGCCACCCAGGTGCACGGCTGCCGGGCCTCCCTGGTTACTGCTGACAACCCGGGGACCGGTGAGGAAATTCCGGACGCGGATATCCTTCTCACCCGCCACCCAGGTCTGGGCCTGCTGATCAAGCAGGCGGACTGCCAGGCGGTGATGCTCTACGATCCGGTACACCGGGTGGCGGCCAATGTCCACTGCGGCTGGCGGGGCCAGGTGGCAGGCATTCTTCAGGAAGCCGTAACCCGCCTGGGCGAAAACTATGGCGGCCGGCCCCAGGACCTGGTCGCCGCCCTGGGACCCAGCCTGGGGCCTTGCTGCGCCGAATTCCGCCATTACCGGGAGGAACTCCCCCCGGAATTCTGGCCTTACCAGGTTAAGCCCACCTATTTCGACCTCTGGGCCCTGAGCCGGGACCAATTGCTGGCCGCCGGGCTAGAACCCCATAAGATCGACATCGCCGGCATCTGTACCCGCTGCCGGGGGGAGGAGTTCTTCTCCTACCGCCGGGACCGCGTCACCGGCCGCCAGGGCGCGGTTATCGCCTTGAGAAGCAACCAGTAAGCGGTGAGCAGTTACAAATAAGATATTTCGGACCACTTTCTTCCACTGCTCACTGCTCTCTGCTTACTGCTCACTTTTTAATTACTGGGCCCCTGGGTTGAACCCTTGGTAAACTTGTCCTTCAGGTCGTTGAACAGCTTTTTGGCGCTCTCCACCACCTGCTCCACCTGTTGGGGGTATTTATAGCCCACGAACACACCTAACGCGAATCCCACAATCAATAAGAACATATCCTTCATCCTCTCTGCCTGATGTTATTTTTTAATCTCTTGAAAAGATATTTCCCGGGAGGGGCCTAAGGCCGCCGGCAGCGGCAAACCTGGCCCGCCAGTCACTTCTCCCTTATGCCAACTTTCATCAATCCTGGGCGCCAAGAGCTTCCCGGGCCAGTTGTCCCACTGTCGTGCGCCGTATTTGCTCCTGGTCGTAAAGCTCCACCTGACCGTCGTCTGCCACTAGAGACGCAAGCGCCTCCTTCATCCCCTCCGGCCTTACCCGGCCCAGGCACCAGGCCGCCAGCCCCCGTAGCTGCGGATCAGAGTCCTTGAGAAAGGCAAACACCAGGGGAAGGGCTTCTTCCAGGACCCGGGGATGGACCTGCCACAACCGTCCCAGCCCCCAAAGCATGGGCGTCCGGGCAAAATCCTGCTCCAGAAACCCGTAAAACATGGGGAGAATATCTTTCACCAAAGGCAGTTGGTGGCGCCCCAGTTCCCCCAAGGCCGCGGCCGCCAGCCAGCCGAAGCTGCCCGAGTCCTCGTTCAACTGGTAAATCAAGCGGCTGATGACCTTCCGGGCCTGTTCCGGCTGCGCCGCGGCCACGTAACCCAGACCTTCCACGGCCCGCCAGTGCAGGCGCTCTCCCGGGGAAAAAAGGAAAGCCGCCAAATGCCCCACCACCCCGGATTCCCGGCCCGCCAGAGCCGCCAGGGCCGCAAAATCAGCGGCCTCCAGCAAGGCCACGATTTGCTCCCTCAGAGCCCGGCGGCGGGTGATAGTAGCCATGGGAAACTTCCGGGGAAGAATAGATGCAGTTAGACGGGTGGCGTTAAATGGCAGAAAAAGGACAGACTACCGCCCGTATATGGTTCCGGCTGCTTATAACGGCAAGGGCCCGAAATCCCCTATGCTTTCCCCGCAAAAACTCCTTCATGCAAGATTAAAAGGGAATATCATCCTCCGGGACACCACCCGGCGGCGGGCCGAAAGGCGGTTCCGGCTCTTGGCTCCGGGGGCCGCCACCTGGTCCTCCCAGCATTTGCATGGTTTCGGCGACGATGTCGGTGGTGTAATGCTTTACCCCGTCCTTTTCGTAGGACCCGTACCTGAGCCGCCCTTCGATATAGACTTGACGTCCTTTGCTGAGATACTGACCGCAAATTTCCGCCAGTTTGCCCCAGGCGTCCACCCGGTGCCACGCGGTTTCTTCCTGGCGATTACCCTGCTTGTCGGTGTAGCGCCGGCTGGTGGCTATACTGAGCCTACAGACAGCAGTGCCGCCGGCGGTGTAGCGTATCTCCGGATCAGCCCCCAGGTTCCCCACCAGAATGACCTTATTGACCCCAGCCATGAGTCCTCCTTGCTGGCCCTTTGGGCATTTTCTTCCTCTATCACAGAACCCTTATCCCGGGCAAGGACTGTTTTTAGTTTTCAGTTTTCGGTTTTCGGTTTTCGGTAAAATTCTTTAGATAGTGTCTGCTGGTTTAGTCTATCGCCTTATCTTTGGCTGACGGCTGACCGCTGACAGCTTCCTCACGCCCTTCCCCAATCCAGCAGCCTGAGTTCCGGGTGCAAGCGCCCCTGGAAGTAAGAGAACCTGGGGCTGAAAGCCACCTCCAGAGAACCGGCCAGGGGATGCGCCCCGGCCATGTCAAAGGCGATGGCTTCCATCAGGCAGCCGTTTTGAGCCAGTTTCACTTTCAGGTGCCTCTCCCCCACGATCCGGGAAGTGAGACACTCCACCCCGGCGCAGGCCAGAACCGGCTCGGGGTTACCGGGCCCGAAGGGCCGCAGCCTTTCTAAATGCTGATAAAAAATGGCGTCCAATTCCTCCAATTGCACCTGGGCGTCCACCTTTAGGGTGGGCTTCAGGGGCTCCGGTCCCACTTGCTCGTCGAAGGCCGCCTCCAATCCCTCCTGAAAAGCCTCCAAATCCCCAGCCGCCACTTCGAAGCCCGCGGCGTATTGGTGGCCGCCGAACCTGGGCAGAATTTCCTCGCACGCCTGGAGTCCCTTAAAGAGATGAAAACCCTCGACGCTCCGGGCCGACCCCCGGCCCCGGCCATTCTCCAGGCTCACCATGGCCACGGGCCGGTGAAACTCCTCCGCCAGCCGGGCGGCGACGATGCCCAGCACCCCCTGGTGCCAGCCCTCTCCGGCCAGGACCCAGACCCGCCTGGCGCTTAAGCTTTGCTGTTTCGCCAGGTCCAGGGCCTGACGCCAGACTGCCTCTTCCAGCCTCTGGCGCTGCCGGTTGAGGTCCTGGAGATACCGGGCCTGAGTCCGGGCTTGGGCCAGATCGCCGCTCAGGAGCAGTTCCAGCGCGCCCCGGGCCTGTCCCAGACGGCCCGCGGCATTAAGCCGGGGGGCCAGCCGGAAGACCGCGTCCCGGTAAGAAATGGGTTTACCCTCCAGACCCGCCACTTCCTTCAAAGCCACCAACCCGGGACGGCGGCTCTCCGCCAGGACTTTCAGGCCCTGGCGCACCAGGATGCGGTTTTCCCCCTGCATGGGGGCCACGTCCGCAGCGGTGCCCAGGGCCACCAGGTCCAGGTAGGCTTTGAGGTTGGGCTCCGGACGCCTCTTATTAAACCAGCCCTTCTCCCGAAGATGGGCCCTGACCCCGGTGGCCAGGAGCAGGGCCACCCCCACTCCCGCCAGGTCCGCAAAGGGATAATCGTCCCCGCCCCGCTTGGGGTTGACCACCGCCAGGGCCGGGGGCAGTTTAAGGGGGAGTTCATGGTGATCGGTGACGATCACCTCCAGGCCGTGCGCGTTCGCCCAGGCCACTTCCCCGGCGTCACTGATGCCGCAGTCCACGGTGACCAGCAACCGGGCCTTGCCCGCCAACTCTTGCAGCGCCGGTATCTTGAGGCCGTAGCCCTCCCGGAGGCGGTCCGGGATATAGGGAATGCACCTGAGCCCCAACTCCCGGAAAAATTGGTGGAGCAGACAGGTGGAGGTGAGGCCGTCTGCGTCATAATCCCCATAGACGATTACCGTCTCTCCCCGCTGCACCGCCTCCCCCAGCCGGGCCGCGGCCTTCTCCAGGTCGGGCAGGGTGAAGGGCGGGTGCAGGCGTTCCAGATTGGGCTCCAGAAAGGCCAGGA
>ENA-OSEO01004016-OSEO01004016.1-sediment-metagenome-genome-assembly--contig:-NODE-4016-length-16147-cov-3.183759_pt1 | contig 16147 bp, 13 predicted proteins | sample MGYA00237883_ERZ534232 | MGnify/ENA metagenome assembly ERZ534232 | reverse complement strand
CCAAGGTCATGGACCAACTAGTTTTACGCCGCGCCCGCGTTTCCGATGTGAGGTTCGGAAACCAAACCCGATTGGCAGATGGAATTTTGCACCTAAACCGGGATGAAATGCAAGCCTATCTGTTGGAAGACCAACACCTCAAAGCAGTCTCAGTGGAACTGGCCCGGCCGGGCGAAAATAAGCGCATTATACCTGTAAAAGACGTGGTGGAGCCCAGGGCTAAAGTGGAAGGCCAGGGCACCACTTTTCCCGGCTTTTTTGGTACTGCCGAGAAGGTAGGCGCCGGTATAACCGCCGTGCTGGACGGGGTGGCGGTGGTGACCAGCGGCAGGCTGGTGAACTTTCAAGAAGGTCTCATAGATATGGCCGGGCCGGGGGCCGAATTCTCCCTTTTTTCCCGCAAGCTTAATGTGGTGCTTGTGATGGAGCCGGCACCGGGACTCACCAAGCACGAGCACGAGCGGGCAGTGCGGCTGGCCGGCCTCAAGGCGGCCCAGTATCTGGGTCAGGCCGCAGCCCGGTCTTCCGCGTATCAGGATCAGGTTTGTCCGGTGACTTCCTGGCGAGGGCCGGACCACCTTCCCCGGGTGGTATACGTCGACTTGGTCATCGCCCAAGGACTTTTGCACGACAACTACATCTACGGGGTTAACGCTCAGGGCTGCCTCCCCACCTTTTTAACCCCCACGGAGATCATGGACGGCGCCATAGTAAGCGGGAACTGCGCGGCCCCTTGCCACAAGCACACCACCTATCATCAGCAGAACAACCCGATCATCGAAGACCTTTGGGCAGAGCACGGCCGCAGCCTTTGGTTCACCGGGGTGATCGTGTCGCCGGTCAAGACGGCCCTTATGGACAAGGATCTCAACTGCCATCAGGTGTTCAAACTGGCCCAGATGCTCCAGGCCGACGGGGCCATAATCTCCGAGGACGGAGGCGGCAATCCGGAGACCGATCTGATGCTACTGGCCAGGCTGTTCGAAAAGGCCGGCATAAAGACCGTGCTGGTGACGGATGAATACGCTGGACGCGACGGAGCCTCCCCCGGCCTGGCCGACGTCACCCTGGAGGCCGATGCCATTGTGACCAACGGCAATGGCAACCAGTACGTGACCTTGCCCCTCATGGAGCAGACCATAGGCCATCTGGAGGCCATCGAGGTCATCACCGGCGGTCACGTGGGGTCATTGCGCGCGGATGGTTCCATAGAGATGGAAATCGCCGGCATCATGGGCTCCACGGTGGAACTGGGTGCGGAATACCTCACAACCATCGCCGTTTAAGCGTTAGAGCAATATCATGGAAAAAATCAGGGTGGTTCACTACATAAACCAGTTTTTTGCGCAGATAGGCGGCGAGGACAAGGCTGGAGTGCCGCCCAGTGTTAAAGACGGACCGGTGGGCGTGGGGACGCTCATCGAAAATCTCTCCGGCGGCCGCTACTTGATCGTGCGTACGGTGATCTGCGGCGACAACTACGCCGCCGAGAACACGGATCGCTTTCAGGCCGAGGTCTTGGAGTTGGTCCGCCAGGCTGACCCGCAACTGCTTTTAGCCGGGCCTGCCTTTGCCCAAGGTCGGCACGGAATGGCCTGCGCCGCGATCTGCCAGGCGGTGCAGCGGGAGCTGGGCATCCCGGCGGTGACCGCCATGCATCCGCTAAACCCGGGGGTGGACCTGGCCCGCAAGGAGATATATATCCTTAAGGCCGGGGAAAACGCCCTGGACATGCGGCAGGTGGTGCCCAAGATGATAGCCCTGGCCGACAAGCTTTTGGCCGGTAAGCCCATCGGGCTGCCCCAGGAAGATGGCTATCTGCCCAGAGGAGTACGCCTCAATGTTCGGGTGGCCAAGCGGGGTTCCCGCCGGGCGGTGGACACGCTGCTGCGCAAGCTCAAGGATAAGCCTTATACCACCGAGCTTCCCATCCCCAAATTCGACCGCGTACCCCCCGCCCCCCCGGTGGCGGATTTGCGGACGGCTACCTTGGCCCTGGCCACCGACGGCGGCGTGGTTCCCCGGGGCAATCCAGATCACCTAGAGGCTCACAACGCCTCCAAGTGGTTGCGCTACCCCATAGAGGGGGTGGCGGACTTGGAGGGGGGAGTCTACGAAAGCGCCCACGGGGGCTATGATCCGGTTTATGTGAACGAAGACCCCGACCGGGTTCTGCCCTTGGACGCCGCCCGGATCCTGGAAGCGGAGAAATATTTCGGCAAGCTGCATGAGTACTTTTACACCACCACCGGCAACGTCACCGCCGTGGCCTCGGCGGCCCGTTACGGCCAAGAAATCGGGAAAAGCCTTTTATCCCAGGGTGTGCAGGGGGTGATCCTCACCTCCACCTGAGGAACCAGCACTCGTTGCGGGGCAACGATCGTCAAAGAGATGGAGAGGCTGGGTCTGCCCGCCGTCCAGGTGTGCGCCATCGTGCCCATCGCCCTGACCGTGGGGGCCAACCGCATCGTCCCGGCCGTGGCCATCCCTCATCCCACCGGCAATCCCAATTTACCCAAGCATGAGGAACTGAGCCTGCGCAAAGAACTGCTGCTAAAGGCCCTTACGGCCCTTGGCAGCGAGATAGAAACCCAGACAGTCTTCAAATGATACCTGACGTGCAAAATTGCGGTCATCAACTGATCGTGTCCAACAATCCTGGCGTATGGGACCGATTCGCTTCTTGCCTCAAGATTGAGGGGTCTCCCCTGGCGGTGATGTATCACGCCCGGGATCTCATTTATTTGGGTAGGAGGCTGATGGGCCATCCCTTGGCAGGCAGCATACGGCTTTTGTCCAATCCCTATCGTTCGGTGCTGTTGGGACCTTTGGAACCGGAACCAGACTGCCGCTCCGTGTGCTTGATAGAAGAGAGCCTGGCACGCTTAAGTGGCGTTTTGCCCAGCCCGATCGATCCTTCCGGAGAAAAAGACTACCAACTGATTGATTTGTGCCTGCTGGAAGGTGCCTTGGGGGCTTAAGCAGGCGAGGAAGTGTTACAAAATTTCCCTGAATCCGGTTAAAGGAGGCACAGGGCATGACCGAGCGCGAAGTCTACCACGATCGACTAAAAAAGTTGGTGGATTCCTTGAACGGCTCTAACTTGGATGCCCTATTGCTGAACCGGGTGTCCAACATCGCCTACCTCACCGGCGCGGTCAATTCCTGCTCCTGGGTATTCATCACCAAAAAGGGCGAGAAGGTAGTACTTCTCTTGGATTCCGATCTCGAGCTTTATCAGCAGGAATCCGCCATCGCCGACATTAGGACCTTCCGCGATCACGATCCCTTGTCTTTGTTCAAAAAGGTCATCGAGGAGCTAGATCTCAGCCATGCCAAACTAGGCCTGGAACTGGGCCGCCCTGGCCTTCCCCATCATCTCCTCAGAATGCTGCGACATGCCATACCCTCCACGGTTGATTTTGAAAACGGGGAGTATTTGATAGAGGAAATTCGGGCCATTAAATCGGAAGAAGAAATCGAGGAAATTAAAAAGGCGGCCAGAATAGCCGAATTGGGCCTGGAGACGGCCATAAAAAACATCAAGCCGGGAGTCAAGGAAAGCGAAGTGGTGTTGGAGGCCGAGTATGCCATGCGCAAGGCCGGCGGCCGGATCCCGGTTTTAAACTACGTGGCCTCGGGCAAGCGCTCTTGCCTGGCGCATCATACCGCCTCGGCTAAGGCGATAGAGGCCGGGGACGTGGTGGCCCTAGATATCCACAGCGGCTTTAGAGGATATTGCGCTGACCTGGCCCGGACCGTGGTCTGCGGGAAGGTAAGCGAGGAAATAAAACGGGCATATGCGTGCATGATAAGGGCCGAGGAGGCAACTATCGACGCCTGCCGCCCAGGGGCCAGGATGTTGGATGTGAAGAAAATCTTTTATCAGGAGTTGAACCAGGCCCAAGACCTTCATTTCCTTATGGGGCCGGTCTTGCACGGTGTGGGCATCATGAATAGCGAAATGCCCTATTTCCAGTTCCCGTATCAGGCCAAAGGGTATCCCGAGACCCTGGCGGACAACATGGTGGTCGCCGTGAGCAACATCGGACTTTATTCCCAAAAGGGTTGGGGCGTCAGGGTGGAAGACACGGTTTGGCTTACGGGGAATGGACCTGTTTATCTTACAAATTTTAGCAAGGACTTAATAAGTATTTGAGCACGAGGGTGTGTAACTTGAAGAAACTCTGGGATTAGAAGGGAGGCAACAGGATGAGAGGCATAATCAAATTGGCAGGCAAGAAAAACATTTTTATTTTTCATTTATTGTGCGCAATATTTTTGGCCTCTGCGTTTGGGGTGAGTGGCGCCGCGGCGGCGGCATACCCGACCAAACCCATTGAAGTGGTCGTGGCCTTTTCCGCTGGCGGAGGCACGGACGTATTGATGCGGGTGGTGGGAAAATATCTGGGAGAAGAGTTGGGGCAGCCCATCCTGGTTATAAATAAACCCGGTGGAGGCTACGTTCCCGCCTCTCTGGAGGTGGAGAAAGCCAGCCCGGATGGCTACACCTTGATGTGCGACACCCAGGCTTACTCCTCTTTCCAAATTGGGAGAAAAGAATTCCCGGTAGATCCGCTAAAAAGAACCCCCATCTGCAAGATCGTAAGCTGCCCCTATGCCTTGTTCGGCAGCAAAAAGATGCCTTGGAAAAACTTGCGGGATGTGGCCGACTTCATAAAGAAGACCCCTGAAAAATTCAATTGGGGCGGCATCGGACTCATAAGCGGAACCAACTTCGCCCAGCTTCAGTTTTTTGATGAGGCGGGAGCAGACTTAAAGAAACTGAAAATGGCCAATTTCAAGGGATCAGGCCCTATTCTGGCCGCCGTGGCCGGGGGGCATGTAATGTTCGGGGCCGCCGGCGCCTCGGCGGTTCCTCCTTTTTTGAGCGGCGATAAGGTGAATGTGTTCGCAGTGACCGGTAACCAACGAGTAAAGGCCTTGTCGGGAGTGCCGAGCGCCAAAGAGGCAGGCTTCCCTGGCGCCACGGTTGATTTGTGGATAGGGCTTTCCGGTCCCCCAAACTTACCCAAGCCCATTGTTGATCGGCTCAACCAAGCGGTCGGCAAAATAATCAAATCTCCCAAGTTTGTGGCTGACCTGGAAAAGATAACCGCCATGCCCCTGTATGAGGATGCCAAAAAATTCAGGCAGTCCGTGATCGCGGAAGGCAAATTCGCCAAGAAGCTGCGCGAAACAATGGGTTGGTAAAGCAGAAGGATATTTTAAAAAATGAAACTTAAGGGAGAAAGTTATCTTGCCTATGCCGCCTTGTGGGGAGTACCGGGCATTCTCATCCTGGTGGAAGCCTATCGCCTGGCTGGTTCACCTTATCTTAAAAACACCAGCTTCACAGAAGGCCCCCTTGCCTACATGTCCGCGGTGGGCCTGCTGCTTATCGGTTTCGGTGTCAGCGAAATCGTGGCCGGTTTAAGAAAAAAGGTGAGCGCTTCCTCCGCCGTCTCCGCCACCAAGCTCTCCCGCAAGGCATGGATATGTGTGGCCCTTATGTTTCTTTTCCTGGTGCTGATTCCTCTTTTGGGTTTTGTGTTGGCCAGCGGGTGCTTCCTCGTGGGCAGCTTATACCTTCTGGGGTGCAAGGCAAAAGCCATAATCATCACCACCTTGGCTTATTGCCTTACCCTATATATTTTGGTGCCTTATTTGGGGCTTTCTTTGCCCCACGGCCTATTGGGCATATGAAACGCCAGGCCGGGACAAATAGACAAGCACGATGGACTTTTCTTGGTTATGTATTTTCGATTTATGCAAAAAAAGGTCCTGCTTCCCGGGACTTTGCAGCCGAGGGGTCCTCAGATCATTGGCTGCAAAGTCCTTTTGCAATGATGATGAACCTTTTTAGCATAGGCACAGGAAGGCATTTTAATGTGGCTGCTTGAGGGATTCGCTAACGCCCTTTCCCCTTTGAACCTGGCGGTGGCCATTTTGGCCTGTGGGGTAGGCACCCTGGTGGGAGTCCTGCCGGGTTTGGGGCCCACTTCAGCGGTAGCGCTGCTCTTTCCTATCTCTTTATGGCTGCCCCCGGACACGGGGCTCATCGCTCTGGGTGCCATTTTCTACGGCGCCATGTACGGCGGATCCACCACCTCCATCTTGCTGAACATCCCGGGGGAGATATCATCGGTGCCCGCCTGCCTGGAAGGTTTTCCCCTGACGCAAAAAGGCCGGGCCGGACCCGCTTTGGTCATGTGCGCGGTGGTTTCTTTCATTGGCGGTATGATGGCTCTTGGCGGATTGGCCTTTTTCGCACCATTTTTGGCCGAGGTGGCCTTGGCCTTCGGCCCTTACGAGTATTTCGCTCTCATGATCTTCAGCCTGACCTGCGTGGCCGGGCTCTCCGGCCGCTCCGTGCGCCGAGGCATGGCCCTGGCCGCCTTCGGCCTTTTTATCTGCCTGGTGGGGCCCGAGCCCGGAACTGAGCTTTTCCGGCTAACTTACGGCAGCCAAATTTTGCTGCAAGGCTTCGACGTGGTGCCGGCGGTGATAGGGCTGTTCGGCATAGGTGAGGTACTCCTGAGCATAGGGGAAGAAACCAAGACCATAGTGAAAGGCGAGATTGGCAAGCTGATGCCCAATCGCCAAGAGTGGGCCTTGGGCCTAAAATCCGGGCTCCGTGGTTCGGTGTTGGGATCGGTGTTGGGGCTGCTTCCCGGCGTGTTACCTTCGGTGGCCTCTTTCATAAGCTATTCGGCCGAGCGCAAGGTTGCCAAGGAACGTGCCAAGATCGGAACTGGCGCCGGCAGCATGGAGGGTATCTGCGGGCCTGAGGCGGCCAACAATGCCGCTGCCGTCTCCGGTTTTATACCCCTTATGGCCCTGGGAATCCCCACCGGTCCGGTTTTGGCCATCGTGCTAGCCGCACTTATAATATACGGCGTAGTGCCGGGGCCGCTTATGTTTACCACCCACAAGGTTTTGGCGGCCACGGTTATCGCCAGTTTTCTTATCGGCAACGTCATTCTGGTCATATTGAATATACCGCTGGTGGGACTATGGGTGCGCTTGACCCTGATCCCCTATCGGATACTGGCTCCCCTAATCTTGGCCATTTGCTTTTGGGGGGCCTATTGCATCCGGAACGCAGTTTATGACATCTGGGTGGCGGTGATCTTCGGCGTGCTCGGTTATTTCATGAAACGGCACAAACTGCCGGCGGCTCCCTTGGTTCTGGGGTTTATCTTGGGTGACCCTGTGGAGATGTATTTCCGTCAGGTGGCCGCCCTCGGCCCCCTTCATTACCTCTTCACTAGGCCCATCTCGCTTAGCCTATTCATATGCGCGGTGGTAGTGGTGGTGCTGTTTACGGTAATCAGGGAAAAGCAAAGCAATCTGGAGATCGAAGAAGAGTGAAAGAACTCGGCTAAAGACTTTTAAGTTTAGATAACGATTGATAAACCAACAAACATTTTTAACCGTCTGGGGAAATGCGCCATGAATCTGCCTGATCAGGAGAAAGTAAAAAGATGGCACCAGGAGGCCCTGGTATTTGATGGACTTTTAATGTGGGGAAATCTGGACGGCCGCAAGAATATTCAGGATATGATCCAGGGAAACTACGCTGGGGCCAACTATACGGTCGCCAACCACAGCCATGATTTTACCGCCGCTCTGGACAATATCCTGAAATACAGGGCCCTGATGGAAGGAAATAGTGACCTTCTGTCTTTGGCCACCAAGGTCAAAGACATCGAAGATGCCCACGTCCAGAAAAAAGTCGGTATAGTTTTGGGGTTTCAGGACTCCCGTGCGGTGGAAAAGGCGGAGCACCTGGAAGTCTTTTACCGCCTGGGGGTGCGCATAATTCAACTCACCTACAATGCCCAGAACTTGGCCGGCACCGGCTGCTGCGACCTTAGCCAAGGCAAAATAACCTTTCACGGGCAAAATGTCATACGCAAAATGGAAGAATTGGGCATAGCCCTAGACCTATCTCATTGCGGCGACGAAACTACGGAAAGCGCCCTGGCCTTTGCCGAGCGCCCGGTTTTGTTCACTCACGTGGGTGTCAGGGAATTGTGCAATGCCTACGGCCGCTGCAAGACCAACAAACAGCTTGAAATGGTGGCCGCCAAAGGCGGCGTGGCCGGAATCTGCTTTGGCCCGTTTCTGGTTAAACGCCACCCCAAGACCTGGCAGATACTGCCTTCCACGGTGTCTGATGTGGCGGACGCCGTGGATTACATGGTCAAGCTGATTGGGGTTGATCACGTTGGTTTTGGCAGCGACCTGGTCCCCATATGGCAGGAACTGGGCCGCACCCCGCCCGACTCCAGCCTCCGCCTTTGGCGGACGCTCAGGCCGGATGTTTTCGGCAGAGGCCCCACGGAAAAGTATGACCCCTTCCCCCAGGGTTTGCAGACCTTTTCCGAGTTACCCAACCTTACCGCGGAACTGGTCAAACGCGGTTACGGCGCCGATGACATCAAAAAGATTCTAGGCGGCAATTTCCTGCGCGTACTAAAGGAGATTTGGGGCGGTTAGGATAAGATTTTTTATGCCTCAAGTGCCCTGGTCGCTAGTCACTGCCACAGGACGCCTCCGTGGCAGAGGCCTATTTTCCCACGCCGCTTGGTTCTTACCCTGGGTGGGAATCTGGGCGAGCAAATTTGTTTGCCAAATAACATCTAAGATATCGATAGACCTAATATTAAATATACCTGGATTATGCGGCAAGACGGACACCAAAAGCTTTTCTGCCGGCGCTAACAAGTTTATATAACGGCCAAAAGCGAGCGCCAGCTGAAAGCTATGCAGGGTCCGTTGGTGGTGAAAGAAAAAAGAGATTCTGAGGCTTGATTTCAAACAAACTGAGTTAACTAAAAGGAGAAAAAAATGAGTAACAGTGTTCGCAGGCGCGATTTTTTGAAAATGACCGCCGCGGGTGTCGGTGCGGCGGCGGCCTTGGCGGGGTTTGCCCCGGAGAAGGTAGAAGCTGCATCCAAAGTAAAATTCGACATGAAAGCAGACGTTGTGGTTGTTGGCGCCGGCGGCGGCGGGTTGGCGGCAGCAGTTGAGGCCGCGACCCTGGGTTCGAAGGTGATTCTGATCGAGAAAACCAAGCTCATGGGTGGCGCCAGCATTCTGTGCGGAGGGCAACTCGCGTTTGCCGGCACCGATTTGCAGGCCGCTAAAGGCGTCAAAGATTCGAATGAACTGTTTTACAAGGATCTGCTCAAAGTCGGCAATAACGTGAATGATCTTAATCAGGTTAAGGCCTATCTCGACAATCAGTTGGACACCTACGAATGGCTTAAAAAGGCCGGGGTCAAATTCTATAATGTGAGCGCTATGAGCGGCATGAGTGTTCCCCGCTCCCACCAGGTCAAACCGCCTGAGGTGATAAAAATCCTTACCGATCTGGCCAAGGCAAAGGGTGTGAATATCATCATGGGATGTGCCGCCAAAAGGCTGATCAGTGATTGTGGAACCGGTAAAGTTCGCGGAATCATCGCTGAGAAAGACGGCAAAGAGATCAAAATCGGCGCTTCCAAGGGCGTCATCCTCACCAGCGGTGGATTTGCAAGGAACAAGGACCTGTTGGCAAAATTTGTCCCGCCCATGGCAAAATCCAAAGCGATCACCGGTCTGGGAAATTTCGGCGACGGGTTGAAAATGGCATGGTCGTCCGGAGCGGATATAAAGGACATGCCTTATATCAAGGCCACCTTCGGCCAACATCCCACCTCACCGGGGAATTCGGACCGGCTGCTTATTTTCTACCAAGGTGCGATTATCGTTAACAAGGAAGGAAAACGGTACGTCAAAGAATCCATCTCTTATAAATTGCTGGGAGATGCGGTTTTTGAACAAACCGGTTCCGTTGGATATGCGATCTACGATAAGGCCATCAGGGACGACGAAATGAAAAATGGCTTGCACCGCGTTGCAAATATTGAGAAGAAGGGCCTTGTCTATGAAGGAGCCACCCTTGACGAACTGGCGAAAAAAGCCGGATTGCCGGCTGCGGCCCTAAAGGAAACCGTAGACCGGTATAACAACGACGTGAAAACCGGCAAAGACAAGCAATTTGGACGCGATACCCTGGTGGCCGGCTACGGGAAACCGGTCGAAATCAAGAACTCGCCGTTTTACGCATATCCGTGTACAGGGGCCATTTTGGGCACCTATGGCGGTATCCTGATCGATAAAAACGCCCGCGTTCTGGATGTCTATGGGAAACCCATCAAGGGTCTGTACGCGGCAGGTGAAATCGCCGGCGGCCTGCATGGCGCTGCTTACATGACCGGAACGGCCTTTGGCAAGGCTCTTATTTTCGGTCGCATAGCCGCAAAGTCCGTTTGCGGAAAAAAGCCGGCTTAATTTCGTTTCGATAGGAGGGACAAGGCCAGCTTGCCCAGGTTTGCATAGCGGCGATGATTGTCGCAGATGCTTTGGTTCCGGAGGTAATTTAGAAGCTCGATTGTTCCTCCTATCAGAACCGGCTATTTGAAGAGGATAATATAAATGGTGAATACAACCACCAAGACATCTTTAAAAAATCGTATCTTAACGGTTTTGGCCGGCGGGGTGACCCTTCTTTTCCTCCTCCCCGGTGCAAGGGTGGCCCTCCCCACTTCCCCGCCGGCTAAAGCCAAACGATCCATTGAGGCCAAGGCCTTTGACTGCCAGGCTTGTCATGGCGGGCAGAAAATGCTCAAGGCCGACCATAAATCCATAAACGGCCAGTCCTTAAATGACTGCCTTCAGTGCCACGGGAAAAACGCTAAAACCCTGCGGTCGCGGCTGCCCCTGAGCCATTTGCATCAATTAAGCGGGGTGGGCTGCCAAGACTGTCATAAAGATGTTCAAAAACCCCAGGCACTTACCACAAAGGACTGTCTGGCCTGTCACCAAAGCCCCGAAAAGCTGGCCCAAGCCACGGCTAAGATGGAATACAACCCCCATAACTCTCCCCATTATGGAACCACGGTTGATTGTAATCTCTGCCACCATTTGCACCAAAAGTCAGAGAACATGTGTTCACAATGCCATGATTGGAAATTGAGCGTGCCTTGAGGCGCAAGCTTTACGCCGGGGGGCAATTTAAATTGCCCCCCGGCGCCTTCCTGCTAACAACCTAGGTAGCGCAGGAGGCCTGCTCGAGTTCCTTCTAACTAATAAGGAGGGTCGGCTTTTATCCTTCTACATTGCGCGAATTTTTTACCTTGCCTTTTCTTAGCCTAAGATAATAGCAGGATTTGAAATCCCCTCTTCGAATTGGCCGTACGTTTCAAAATTCAGCTTAATATCAAGAAGATCCATGAATAAGACAAGAAGTTATTCCTTGTGGTCGGAATTACTCTGTTTCATAGAAAGTGGGTCGGAAGCAACGTGATGAATTTTGGTCGTTTAAATCCGGATGGGGTCTATAATTGGCGTGCCTGACCAATTAAGGCTGGCCAAATATAGATTTCTGAGGTGCTGACAGGGTCGCGGAAGCGGCGAGTTGGTCCAAATAATGGCCGAGGGGCTTGATTTCGGGTTGAAGAGCCGCTAATAATCCGACTACTCCACAGACTAATGAAACAGAGAACCCTACTGAAAAGGAAATGCCTAATTGAGCGAGAATCCGCTGGCGAGTGAGAGCAACCTCGCCCAGATAGAAAAAGAGCTCCAGATACCCCTGCAACAGGTAAGGGCTACGGCCTCTCTTCTGGAGGAGGGCTGCACCGTGCCCTTCATCGCCCGTTACCGCAAGGAAGCCACCGGTTCCTTGGATGAAATGGCGGTCATCGCCATTCGGGACCGTTTGCACCAGCTTAAGGAACTAGAAGAAAGAAAGGCCGCCATCCTGAAATCCCTGACCGAGCGCAACCTGCTGACGCCGGAATTGGAGGAGAAGATCGCCTCGGCTGCGGTCATGTCGGAACTCGAGGACATTTACCTGCCCTTTAGGCCCAAGCGGCGGACCCGTGCCATGATGGCCCGGGAAAAGGGCCTAGAGCCTTTGGCCGAATTTATCCTGGCCCAGGAGCCGGGTAGCGATCCTGCAACTGAAGCGCAGAAATTCATAGACGCGGAAAAAGGCGTGGAGAGCCAAGAGGACGCCCTGGCCGGGTCGAGAGACATTATCGCCGAGGTAATCAATGAGGACGGCCAGGCCCGGGCCGCCATGCGGGAGCTGTATCAAGCCAAGGCGGCACTAAAAAGCCGGGTCATAGACGGCGAAGAGGAAAAGGGCCAGAAATTCAAGGATTATTTCGATTGGAGCGAACCTGCGGCCACGGCGGCCGGGCACCGCGTTCTGGCCATGCGCCGGGGTGAGAAAGAAGGCCACCTGGCACTCAGGTGCGAACCGCCCCAGGAGCAGGCCCTGGCCATACTGGAGGCGATGTTCGTAAAAAATGAGGAGCCCTGTGGCGAGCAGGTGCGCTTGGCGCTCACCGACGGCTATAAAAGGCTTTTGGGGCCGGCCATGGAAGTCGAGATAAGGCTGGCCATGCGGAAGAAGGCCGAGAAAGAGGCGGTGATGGTCTTTGCCGAGAACCTGCGCGAACTGTTGATGGCGCCGCCTTTGGGTGCCAAGCGGGTGCTGGCCATTGATCCCGGTTACCGCACCGGGTGCAAGGTGGTCTGCCTCAATCCGCAGGGTGATCTTTTGCACCACGACCTGATCAACCTGACCACCGCGGCGCAACAGGAGGCGGCCGCCGCCAAGTTGCGGAGTTTGGTGGAGAAGTTCGCCATCGAGGCCATAGCGGTGGGCAACGGCACCGCCAGCCGCGAAACCGAATCCCTGGTGCAGGGACTCGGGCTGGAAGGGGTGGTGGTGATGATGGTAAGCGAGGCCGGGGCCAGCGTGTACTCCGCCTCGGAAGTAGCCCGCCAGGAGTTCGCCTCCTTGGACTTGACCGTGCGGGGCGCCATTTCCATCGGCCGCCGTCTCATCGATCCTTTGGCCGAGCTGGTCAAGATAGACCCCAAAGCCATCGGGGTGGGGCAATATCAGCACGACCTGGATCAAGGCGAACTCTCCCGCAGCCTGGACGACGTGGTGATGAGCTGCGTCAACGCGGTGGGGGTGATGGTAAACACCGCCAGCCCCCAGCTTTTGGCCTCGGTCTCGGGGTTGGGGCCGGCCCTGGCTAAAAACATAGTGGCCCATCGCGATGAGCACGGTCCCTTCCGTAACCGACAACAGTTGCTTGAGGTGCCCCGCCTGGGTCCCAAGGCGTTCCAACAGGCGGCGGGTTTTTTACGCATCCGCGGCGGAGACAATCCCCTTGACGCCTCGGCCGTGCATCCCGAGTCGTACCCGGTGGTGGAGAAGATGGCTAGGGACCTGGGTTGTCAACTGGAGGACCTAATCGCCAGACAGGAGATGCGCAAAAACATCCGGCCGGAACAATACGTGGGCGAGGGTGTGGGGCTGCCCACGGTGAACGATATCTTGTCGGAACTGGAAAAACCGGGACGCGATCCCCGCCAGAGCTTTACCGCCTTTTCGTTCGCGGAGGGCGTGCACGCCATCGAGGACCTGGAAGTGGGCATGAAACTCCCGGGGGTGGTTACCAACGTAACCAATTTCGGGGCCTTCGTGGACGTGGGGGTGCACAACGACGGCTTGGTCCATATAAGCCAGCTCGGCGACCACTTCGTGAAGGACCCGCGCCAGGTGGTCAAGGTCCACCAGACCGTGACGGTCACCGTCATCGGCCTTGATCTCGGCCGCGGCCGGATCTCCCTTTCCATGAAAAAGGACCCCTTTGCCGAAGGAGGCCGCTCGCGTAAAAGCGAAGATAAGAACATCCCCGACCGCAAGGGTCAAGGGCGCAATAGTAATCGTCAGCCCCCCAAAGGCATCTTCAACAATGCCTTCAGCCTGGCGCTCCAAAAGCTGAAAAGCGAGTAGGAAGGTATAAAAGACGGCCAGTAAAACTGGCCTGGCTTGGCACGGTGGGAAAGGCTGACCCTATTAGACAATTCCCCTTGGGGCGATGCCGGCGATCTCCTCAGGGGGCTTTAGCCTCTGCACCTCCAGGTTAAGCGGCGACCAGTCTTTTCCCTTATCCTGGTCTTCTTGCCCGCGTGACCCGATATAGTTATCTTAGCTGCCCCCCGCCGCCGCCAAGATGTCCGGTATGGTTTCCTCCTTGCCGATGGCCATAATGTGGACGCCGTGGCACATCTTTTCGTCCCTGATCCGGCGGATCATCCGGCCCGCGATGGCGATGCCCTTCTCCAGGGCCTTGCCCTTGGGGGCGGCAGCCATTTCATCTATCAAACTTTGGGGGACGGTCACGCCGGGGACATTCTTATTCATGAACCGGGCCATGGGAGCCGAGGTAAGCAATATAATCCCGGCCAATATTCTAACCTTGAACTGGGAGACGTACTCCATGAATTTTTTGAATCTGTCCAGATCGTAGACTGCCTGGGTCTGGATGAACTCGGCCCCCGACTCGATCTTCTTTTCGAACTTGATTAGTTGGGGCTCCAAGGGGTTGGCCTCAGGAGTGACAATGGCGCCGGCACAGAACTTCACCGTGCCATCGAGGTGGTTGCCGGCCAGGTCTTGACCTTTCTCCAAGGTCCGGATGGCTTTCAAGAGCTGGCTGGAATCTAGATCAAAGACGCCCTTGGCCTGCTTGTGGTCGCCGACCACCACCGCATCTCCGGTGAGACACAAAACGTTATTGATGCCGCGGGAGTGGGCGAACAAAAGGTCGGCTTGAAGGGCCAACCGGTTGCGGTCCCGGCAGGTCATTTGCAGGATGGGCTCTCCGCCCATTTCCTTGATGATCAGCGCGCCACCCAAAGAAGGGAAGCGCATCACCGACGATTGGTGGTCGGTGACGTTGATGGCGTGAACCTTATCCTTGAGTAAATCAACGTGATGCTCGAACTTGTCCAGGTTGGTACCCTTGGGCGGGGCTGCCTCGGCGGTGATAACAAATTCTCCGGAGTCAAGGACCTCTTTGAATCTAGCCGCCATTTATCTTACCCCCTTCAAGGCAAGGATTATTCTGCCAATCCAAATCTCCTAGCACCCGGGGTTATACCCGCCGGGTTGCGCTCTCGCCCATGTGTTCAAGGCGGTCGTTTAAGGTGACCTTCTGGTGTCTTTCAGCCCTCGGGCAAGCTGAACTTGCCGGGCTGAGGCTCAACGTTATAATTCTTAGGCGGCTGGAAGCGCCTCATCCGGTCCAACTTGCCCAACTCGCTGAGCCGGTTGTAGATGAGGGTCCAGGCGCAATCCTTGTTGGAGTCGATCTCGCATTTGCCGTTATTGGTGCCGCCGCAGGGTCCGTTTACCAGACCCTTGTGGCAGGCCGTTACCGGGCAGATACCGCCCGTTTCGCCCAATATGCAATCCCCGCACTGTTCGCAGACCTCCTGGAATATGCCCGGCCCAGTTTCTTTGCCGATGAACAAGGTATCCAAGGCAGGAACCACCATCTTGCCCAGTTGGGCGCCGATGGTTTGCACGCCGAAGGCGCAGGTCATGATCAAGATGGCCTCGGCTCCTTCCAGGGCATTGGAATGCTCTTGCAGTATATCGTGGCTAAGATGGTCACAGGCCACCGGCACCACGGCCGTCCCGGTGACCATCATGCCCATCCCGAGAAGCTTCTCCCGCATGGCTCCCACCTCCTCGACGCCGCCGGTGTGAGTCAAGGTCACGCAAGTACCACAACCGACCACGAACAGTCGGGTCAAACCATCCAGAAGCCGGTTAAGCTCCTCATCGGACTTGGGTCGGGTGATTGAACGGATCATCTATTTTCTCCCCTTGGGTAAGGAATCCATTTCGCGGGTCTAATACCCCTCAGCGTGCCACGGATCGGCTCATTCGCCTTCCAAATCGCAGCGCAATCCCTCTGGATTAGGAATGAAATTCCCTGGATCATAGATTACACACCACAATATCTCACACTCTGGATGGCGGCGGTAGTGTTCAATATCGATTATCAATTCGTCGCCAAGTTTTCTGCCATGATATCGGTCCCGGGCAAATTTCAGTTCAATTACCAATTTATGAGCAGGGAGCAAAAAATCCATCCTTGCACTGCTGCCTGCGTAGCTTGGCGTAAATTCCTCAGGCCTGATGTCTGAAACCCATGGTCTTAACATCGAGTGCAAAAGATCCTGAACGTCATACTCAGAACTAAAAGATAAAGAT
>ENA-OSEO01004015-OSEO01004015.1-sediment-metagenome-genome-assembly--contig:-NODE-4015-length-16148-cov-3.789932_pt1 | contig 16148 bp, 10 predicted proteins | sample MGYA00237883_ERZ534232 | MGnify/ENA metagenome assembly ERZ534232 | reverse complement strand
AAGCCGGCGTCCGCAATCTGGAACGGCAGGTCGGTGCGGTCTGCCGAAAGAGCGCCGTGAAAATTACGGAAGCGGGATGGACGCATGTATTGGTCGACCCGGATCTGGTGCGCCTCTATCTCAAGAAAGAAAAATTCGAGTCGGAGGCTTCGGAGTCCATTGAAATCCCGGGTATCGCCACCGGACTGGCGGTGACGGCCGTCGGCGGAGACATTCTCTTCATCGAGGCCACCCGCATGAAGGGTAAAGGGGCGCTGATCCTGACGGGGCATCTGGGGGATGTGATGCGAGAAAGCGCTCAAATTGCCCATAGCTGGGTGCGCTCCAAGGCGGACCAGCTCGATATCCAGCCGGATCAGTTTGAGAAGAACGATGTCCACCTGCATGTTCCGGCAGGCGCCATCCCCAAAGACGGTCCCTCGGCCGGCCTCGCCATGGTCCTGGCCGCCGCCAGTTTGTTCAGCGGAAGACCGGTCAGGGGCGATGTCGGCATGACCGGAGAAGTGACCCTTCGCGGCCGGGTGCTTCCGGTGGGAGGAATCAAAATGAAAGTGCTGGCGGCCCACCGGGCCGGACTGAGCACCGTGATTCTGCCCAAGCGAAATGAACCGGATCTCGAAGATCTGCCGGACGAAGTCAGGAATACTTTGCTATTTGTTCCGGTGGAAACCATCGACGAAGGAATGGAGGCGGCGCTGGTTCCTCTGAGTGAACCCATCGACGCTGCCGCCGCTTAGAATTTCTTCTGACATCGTTTAAAGGCAGGGGGGCTCGGCGATGCGCCGGGTCCCCGTCATTTGAGCAGTTTGCGCGCCGTCTCGGCGACCCGCCGGCCCAAGGCTTTGGCGATATCGAGATCCCCCGCTGCCGGATCCAGTTCGTTTTTCTGGCCGGCAATGGTCGAAGCGCCGTACGGCGTTCCGCCCCGGCCTTCGGTGTGAAGCATTCCCGGCGTTGAATACGGAATGCCCACAATGATCATCCCCAGATGTATCAGGGGCACCATGGCGGTCAGCAAGGTCGTCTCCTGTCCGCCGTGGGTTGTGGCCGTGGATGTGAAAACGCCGGCCGGCTTCCCTTCCAGGGCGCCTTCCATCCAGAGTTTGGCGGTGGAATCTATGAATTTTTTAAGTTGGGCGATCATGTTGCCATAGCGGGTGGGCGTTCCCAGGATAATGCCGTCTGCTTCCCGCAGGTCATCCAGGCTGCATACCGGAATATCCTTCTGCTGTTTCCAGACCGGCGCCGCGTATTCGTCTGCTTCGATCTCCCGGCGAACGTCCTCGAATTCGTCGACCCGGCAGAGCTTTACCTCGGCATCCTGAACCGACTTGGCACCGTCTTCTACCGCCCGGGCCAGTTTCAGCACATGACCGTATCGGGAATAATAGATAATCAAAATCTTCATGGTCTTTACCTCCTTATAGGCGCTTGAGATATTCGATAAGAACCCCCGTTTCGGCTTCGGTCAGCCGGTCGGCAAATGAGGGCATTTGGTCATAAGGCGTTATAAGCTGGTCCCGTATGGTTTCCTCGGTCACCGGCTTTCCGCTGACAGGAAGGGTGTCGCGCTTGAAAATCCCTTTGAGGCCGGGACCGATTTTTGTTTCGCTGCTGGCGGCATAATGACACTGCGAGCACCCTTTTCCTTCAAACAGGCTCGCGCCCTGCCGGGCACCGGGTTCATCCGCGTTGATCACCAAAGCGCGCAAAATGCTCATTAAAACGGCGATGCCGACGGTGAAAACGACAACGCCCGCAGTGGTTCGCTTCAACTGTGTTTTTCGCATGGCTGCACCTATTCCAGAAATGAAAAAATTTCCACTCGGATCTGATGGTCGGATACCCCCAGATCCTTAAGGCCGGTTAGGACCGCCTGAATCATTCCCGGCGGCCCGCAAACATAGAAGGTTTTGGCGCGGAGATCATCGCCGCAGAACCGCTCAATCTTTTCCCGATCAATAAAGCCGGTCTCGCCGGTCCACCCATCCCCCGGACTCTCAAGCACATGTATCACCCGCAGCCGGGGGAACTCCCCTTTCTCGATTTGGGAAAGCTCCTCCCGGAATACGATCTCCGGGTCTTTCCGATTCGCGTATATAAGGAGAACAGCGTGCGTATCCCGGCTGTCGCGCATATGCCGGAGCATGCTCATCAGCGGTGTGATGCCGATGCCGCCCGCAAAGAATACCAGGTCTCTTTCCCCGGGGTGCAGCACATAGGAAAACCGGCCGAAGGGGCCCTGAATCGCGGCCTTGTCGCCGGACCGCGTTTCCCCCACGGTCGCCGTAAAGTCCCCCAGGGCTTTGATGGTGGAAGATACATGGCCCTTTTGCGTCGGACTGGATGAGATCGTCCAGTGGTGCTCTTCCACCGGCAGATTCCCGCCGCGAAAGAAAGTGATAAAATGAAACTGGCCCGGAAGGTAATCGAAGATTTTGCGGCTTTCCGGGGGCGCGAGTTTAACGGTCCAGACATCCGGGGTTTCCGCTTGGACTTCGACGACCTGCCACGGATGTCTTTTGAGCTGCAGCGGTCTGATGAAGCGGTGATAGGCAAACAGGCAAACGGCCAGTGCCGGCATCAGGAGCCACAGCCATTGCATGGCGGCCGTTTCCAGATCCTGCCCGGCAAACCAACTGTGAACAAAGGCAAAAAGAATAATAACCGGTCCCAGGATATCATGCAGGCGGCGCCAGGTTTCAAATTTCAGCTTCAAGGAAATCTGATAGCGGCTCAGGACGATGTTGGCCAGCAGGAAAACCAGGGCGGCTTTGCCGACCCAGATGATCCAGGGAACATCGAGTCCGATAATCAGCCGCCAACCCGCACCGCCTACAGCCAGCAGCAGCGGATGCAGCAGCAGCAGCGATACCGCAAAGATGCCCATGTGCTGGTGAAACCGAATCAGGATGTCCAATCCAAAGGGCCTTTCGATCCATTTGATGCGGGCAGCCAAAAGCGGCTGCAGCATGAGGATCATAAAGCCCAGGAGTGCGAAACTCCTTCCCGTCTGGTAAATGACCTCCCCGGGGATGCGGTGTGCCAAAGAAACCGCAATTACAGGAATAAGTATGATCGCCGCATATCCGCCGATCCGCACGATTCCCGCTCGCATAGGTTACCCCTCGCCGTCTTATCGTAAAGGATTTGATTATACCCGTCTGCACCGACATTTTTTTTACGCCACCCTAACCTATAACCCTTGCATCGCAAATAGGGTCGAAAGCGTATTTTGCACTCAGACCGACAGTAGCCCCCACTGGCCGACCCTCAAGGGGCGTACAATCATCCGGATGGCGATAAAGAAAACGGTTGAATCACCTTGACCGGCAGCTTGAGCGTCCGCTCCAGAATTCCAAGCAGGCCCTTGGCCACCGCCGAAGCCGGCAGCGGCGTGACTGCCGGATCCGACAGGCTCCCCTCGACTCGAACCGGAATCGCCATGAAATTTTTGCCAACGATATGCCGGACAATGGGAATTCTTTCAATGATACTGTCGATGGTCTTCAAAGGGGTGACCAGCACCGTCAGATCGATCTGTCTTTTTGGAATGACCAGATTGCCGGCAAAGGCCAGATCCAAGGATTGACCGTTCACATAGGCCTCGGTCAATGTAAGCGTGCCGTTTTCAATCACACCGGCAGCCCGGGCGGATTTATACCCGAATCCTTCGCCCTGCAAGTCGGGCGCCTGTCCCTTGAGAATTTCAGTGATGTTGACCACCGCCAGTATCTTGCCCAGCAATCCGTATTTAAAGATGCGTCCGTCTTCGGCGGAAAAGCGGAACGCCCCCTGAAGATTGTCCAGAAAATTTTCGGGATGTCCCCGTGTCTTGATTTGGCCACTTAAGTCAAATGCGCCGGTCATCAGCCTGCTTTCCAGCAGGCAATCCAGGGCCGGGGCAAGCGATCTGCCGTGGGCTTCCAATCCGGCCTCTATCTGCGCCGGTTCGGGAAAGATCCGGGCTGTCGCCTGCGTTTGAATGCTGCACAGGCTGCTTTGGCTGAGCTGCACCCCCATGCGCCGGTCTTCAAGATCCAAGCTGAGGTGAAAGGGTTTCCAGGTATAATTGCCGTACGTAAAGGAGTCACTCTGAAGCACCACCTTTCCTTCCAGAACTATATCGCCGAAAATGCGTATAGGCCCGGCAGGCCCCTCACTTGCCACCCTTGCCACCGCCTGCGAGGCTTCATTTTCCCGGGATGGTTCCGGCAGAATCCGGTTGATCTCTTCCCAATCCAGGCCTGTGCTCAAAAGGGAAAGATCAACGACCACCTTTGGGGGGAAAAGCGCGACATCGCCGCTCAACTGGATTTCAGTTTCCCGCCACGCAAAGTCGGCGAATTCGATCCGGAGATTGTCTGTCTGCGCCTGAACGGAGAGCCGACGCAGCTGCAGGGGCGCAGGCAGACCTTGTGCGTAGGAAAAGCCGCCGGCCTGAAGCGTCCCCTGCATTCTGGTCTGCACCGGACGTCCCAAGGGAACCTGCATAGTGAAGTCCCCCCGTATCCAGCCGTCCGGGTGTGCCCCGGCTTTTATCAGATTCTGAAGGGTCGCGCCGCTCAGATGGCCATTGAATTTCAGATCAAGGCTGTCGCCGACCAGGGTCAGCGCCATGGAGGCCTGAGAAGCCGAATCCTTCAGCTTTAACTTTTTGATAGTCAATTTTTGAGGGGCTTTTACAAGCTCGATAACCGCTTCAATCCCGTTTTCCATGTTCAGATCGACGACTACGGTCGTGTCCAAATCCCGGCCCCACACCAGGCTGCCCGTCCTGACTGAAACCGGTGCCGCAATATGCACCCAGGCAGGAAGCAGCTTCTTATCCTGCAGCCATCCGGCCGCCCGCTCACCCACAGCCCCGTTGAAATTCAGATCGACCGAAGAGACCCCGTGCCGGTAGTCCTTCACACTTCCCGATACGGTTGCCGAAGCATCGAAAAGCTTGACCTGCACCGACTTCAAGGAGAGGACCCGGGGGTCGATAACAAAATCGCCTTTTGCCAAGGTAACCGCATCCGGAAGAAATCTTGCCTTGAGAACCAGATTTTGGGCAGACCCCCTCCCTTTGTAAAAAAGCTTCTTTGGTTTTGAAAGCGGGCCCTTCAGGTTCAGCTCGTCTATCCCGATTCCCCCGCGGCCGGCCGTCATTTGCCCGGGCCAATCGAATCGACCGGTGAGCCACTGGATAGCTTTTAAGCCCAGGTAGCCGCGGACCGAAAGGTCGACCGCGGCCGTTTCCGTCAGGGGATGTCGGATATTTCCGGAAAGGGACAGGGAAGAATTCAGGAAGGTTAAATTTCTTACCTCAATCGCGATGCCCTTGCGATTGCCGTCCAAGGTCGTTCGTTCCAGTTCCAGCGGTGCCGGCAAATTTGCAGTTTCCACTGCCAGATCTCGCAGCGTTGCCTTCCCCTCGAATTCCCAATCCCGGGGCTGCCTCAAGACTCCCTGCACGTTGAGGTTTGAAAACGAAAAAATTCCTTTCAGGTCCGGGTAAGCCGCCGTGATATCCCTTATCCCTTTGATTTGAGAAAGCCAGGCCGCCCACGGAAGCGTCCGGGACAAATCAAACCGGGCTTTCCCCGATTCGATTTTAAGTTTTTCGGTCTTTTTCCGGCCAAGATGCGCCTGAAATGCCTCAAAATAGGAATTTCCTGCGCGGACCTTAAAATTTTTCAACATCAGCCCTTTCCGGTCGTATCTCCATTTGCCCGCCGATATTTCCAGGAGAGCAGGCATATTTTCCGAAACTGCCGTGCCCTGCAGTTGACCTTCAATGCTTGTCAGATCCTTTGATTCAAAATCAAGCGCGAGGCTGACCCGGGCCTGTTCAATATTCTTCAAGGCTTCCCAAAGCGAGCGGCTCCCCTTGAGCGCTTCGATTTGCAGCCCGTTCACTGTCAGTTTGCCGTGAGCATCGCCGGCGTCCGCATCGATTCCGCCGCTGAAAGTCATAGACTCCCAGAGTTCCGACGTGCACGTCAGATCGATTCGAATTCGTTCCGCGGGCAGGGCGACTTGCCCATCCAGATTTTGAATGTGGTATAGTGGCTTTTCATCGCGGGTCAGCCGTATCCTCCCGGCTTTGATGGTAAGCGCAGCGACCGGAAAACCCGTTTGAAACCGGGAAAACAGATTCAAAAGCCGCTTACGGAGTCCTTGTAAAGGCCGCTCATCGTATACTTGCGGCAGCTCCTTGGCTGTCTGCGCCGGTTCTGGAAAAGGCATGCTGACGTCCGGATCTGTGAATACAACCCCATCGATTTTCGGCGCTCCTCGCAACAGAGATAGAACGTTAAAATCGATGCGGACCTGATCGGAGACTGCGTTGAAGCCCGAAGTTCGAAGGCGCACATTCGACACACTTACCCGGGAAGCAAGTAAAGAAACATCGATGCGGTTAAAGCGCACCTCTCCATCTAACCGGCCGGAAAGCGTTTTCTGGATTCTTGTTTTGATCGGCTGCAAGTCGACGAGATAAGGTAGGGCTGCCAGGGCAAGAATCATAAGCGCCAGCAGCGCTGAAAATAAGCCCGCCACCCACATCATGATTTTAAATCGCCTGCTCATGAACCGCTTACCTCACGGACCCTTGCCTGGAAACAGGGCAGCTTTATACCGAGCGTATTCTGAAGATTTATGCCTCCGGGGCGGAACCGGTCGCACGCCCCTGTCGTATTTTTAAATGCATATCCCCCGATTAGGAATTAGAGCGATCCTGTATTTTATGCCAAAAGTAGCTGTAGGCGCCGCCACGAATTCGTAAAAGCGGTGATTCGTTCGCAAGATGCCGTGCGCGATGTCGTCGACCATGGAGGTAAAACCGATTCGATCCCGAATCCGTCTCAAAAGCTGGGAGGGATCAGCTTGACCGAATTTGATGGGAGACAATGGGATTTGTGCGGGTTGATACGAATTTTTAGACTTGCTTTTGGATCCCGAAAACTTGTCGAGACCGGGCCTTTACGATTTCCGAAGCAAAGTTATATTCGTTATAATAGTTAGTTTGATTGTAACCTCCATCCTGTATCAGCTTTAACGGATATATGCGAAAAACGTGTTTCCGCAAACATACTTGAGAAAACGGAAAAGTAAAGGGGATTAAATTTATGTCGAAGACTACTCATAAAATTATCAGTTTTTTGTCGAACAACACGGAAACATTCCGGCTGCCGGATCTGCCCATTTTGGCAAACAGACTGTGTCGCTATTAAAAAAAACGTATCAATTTAGCTGTTTCTCAATTTATCGAGTCTGATTGGGTTTGAAACAGTGCCGGGCAACCGGCACCGAACAAAATATGCCTACGGGACATTGGGCCGCCATATACTGTCATTACCGTATTGTTTGTCCTTATTTATGGATTTATGATGCGAGCCGATAATTGCAATCCGTGTGTCCGGGGGTATCCGGCCGGGTACTCCATGGGCAGCGCCTGATCCGAAACCATTTTACCGGGAGGCTGGGCAATGGAAAAATGCAGGGTAGAATCGAAGCGGCCCCGGCGGCGGATTTCCCGCCGGGGATTTCTGGCGACAGTAGGGGCGGGGGCGGCCGGGGTAGCGGCCTCAGGCCGGCTTTTTGCAGCCACAACCGTGCAGGATCCGGCGGCTGTGATGGAATCAGATGCATTGACCGAAATCACCCTGCGCGTTAACGGCCGGGATCACCGCCTGCTGGCGTCGCCTTGCTGGACGCTGCTGTATGCCCTGCGGGAAAAAATCGGTCTCACCGGCACCAAGGAGGGCTGCGGCCGCGGCGAGTGCGGCGCCTGCTCCGTGCTCATCGACGGCATCCCGCGGTATGCCTGCCTGACGCTGGCAATGGAAGCCGAAGGCCATGCGATTACCACGGTGGAAGGCCTGATGGATGGAGAGACCCTGGGTCCGGTTCAATCCGCCTTTGTTGAAGAAGATGCCTTCCAGTGCGGTTACTGCACCCCTGGCCAGATTATCGCCGTGGAGGGTCTCCTGCGAAAGAACCCGAAGCCGAACCTCCAGGACATCCGCACGGCCGTCAGCGGCAACCTGTGCCGCTGCGGCGCATACAGCCACATTTTCAAAGCCGCGGCCCGGGCGGCCCGGACGGGACAAAAATGAGAACATAGAGTTGTCCGCAAAACCGGTAGAAAGTGCGCCCGCTGTCCGGCCGGGTTTTATAGGAATTCGGAAAAGAAAATAGTTTATTTAAACGCGCGCACAAACGATTTTGAGATCAACCCCCACACAAGCGAGGCGAGCCATGGCCAACGACCAAAAATCGATATATTACACCGAGGGCCTGCCGGTGCCCGAAACGCCGCCGCCGGGAGAAATACCCCGGCCCTGGGAACGAACCGATGTCATCGGAAAACCGTGGGCCCGGGTCGATGCTTACGAGCGGGTGAGCGGCACGGCTGTGTATCCCTCCGACATTGTCCTCCCGGGGATGCTTTACGGCGCGATTCTGCGCTGTCCGCATCCCCATGCCCGGGTCCAGCGGGTGGACGCCTCCCGGGCCGAAGGCATGCCGGGTGTACATGCCGTTATCGGTCCCGCAACGCCGGAGGCAAAGCTTTCCTGGTTTTTTCGGGATGTTGAAACCAAAATCTTCGGTCCGGTCTGCCGCTTCGAGGGAGAACCGGTGGCAGCCGTCGCCGCGGAAACCCCCTACCATGCCTGGAATGCCGTTCATGCTATTGAAGTCGACTACAAGATCCTCCCGCATGTATCCGATGAACGCCGCGCCCTCGACAACGGCGCCCCCCGGATCCATCCGGGCGGCAATAAACTCAAAACCGACACCTATTCGCGCGGCGACGTAAAAAGGGGTTTTGCCGAGGCCGACGTGGTTCTGGAGGAAAGCTACCGCACCGAAGCCGAGGTGCACACCCCCCTCGAACCGCATGGCTGCGTCGCCAACTGGGAAGGCGATCAGCTCACCGTCTGGGAATCCACCCAGGGCGTCTATGCCGTTCAGTCCCGGGTGGCTGAAACCCTCGGCCTGCCCCTTTCCCGGGTCCGGGTCATCGGGCATTATCTGGGCGGCGGTTTCGGCAGCAAGCTGCGCACCAGCCGCTACAGCATTATCGCCGCCCTGCTGGCTAAAAAGACGGCACGTCCCGTGAAACTTTTTCTAACACGGGAGGCCACTTTCCTGGCCATGGGAAATCGACCGGCCGGCAATATGACCCTGAAGGCCGGGGTCAAAAAGGACGGCACGCTGACCGCCCTGGATTTCACCTGTCTGGGAACCGGCGGCGCCTACCCCGCCGGCGGCACCTCCCTCGTGGATTGGCAGGTCCGGGATCTGTACCTGTGCCCCAATGTGCGCACCGAATGCACCGATGTCTATATCAATGCCGGTCCGGCCAGGCCGTTTCGGGCTCCCGGACATCCCCAGTGCTCCTGGGCACTGGAGCAAATGCTCGACGCGCTGGCGGAGGCCATCGGCATGGATCCGGTAGCCCTGCGCCTGAAAAACATACCCGCATACAGCCAAGGCCGTGAAGGCAATCCACCGTACACCACCACTGGACTGAAACAGTGCCTGGAAGAAGGGGCCCGGCAATTCGGCTGGGCGGAAGCCCGGCGCAAGCTTGGCGCTAAAAACCGGGATGGTTTCATTCATAGAGGCGTCGGAATGGCGGCAAGCGTCTGGTTCGTGGGCGGCGGCGGGCCGCCGGCAACGGTCATTGTGAAGCTTTTCTCCGACGGCAGCGCCAACCTCAACATGGGGGCCAGCGACATCGGGACCGGCATCAAAACGGTCATGGCCATGGTGGTGGCCGAGGAGCTGGGCATCCGGCCGGAAATGATCCGCATCGAACACGCCGATACCGGCACCACCCAGTATGCAACCCCCAGCGGGGGCAGCAAGACGGTTCCCACCGAAGCGCCGGCGGTTCGAGACGCCGCCATCAAGGTCAAACAGCAGGTCCTTAACCTGGCCGCCGAGGAACTAGGCCTGCCGGTCGGCGACCTGATATACCGGGGCGCCGAAATCGTTTCCCGCAACCGCCCGGACCGGCGTATCCGCGTGACCGATATCTCCGGACTGCGCAGCCGCGGCGTGGTGGTGGGAGTCGGCTACCGCGGGCCCAACCCGGATAAAAAGACGGTCAATCCTTTCTGCATCCAATTCTGTGAAGTAGCGGTAAACGTCAAAACCGGTGAACTGCAGATCCTGCGCTTTCTAAGCGCCAACGAAAGCGGCCGGGTCATGAACCGGCTCAATTTCGACAGCCAGGTTATCGGCGGCGTCACCATGGGCATCGGCCTGGCGGCTACCGAAATGCGAATTCTCGATGCAGCCCAAACCGGGAAAATGGTCAACCGCAACTGGCACGACTACAAGCTGCCGACGTCTTTAGATGTTCCCGCAGACATCATCAGCGTTCCCATCGAAATGCCGGACGCCGAGGCCAACATCAGCGGCGCCAAGGGCCTGGGAGAACCGGTGACCATCCCCACGGCCGCCGCGGTGGCCAACGCCGTCTACCATGCCGTCGGCATCCGGATCACCCATTCGCCCATCAACCCGCTTCAGCTCCGCCCCGCCCTGGCGGAACTGGAGCGGCAGGAAAAGGAGAACAGACGATGATGCCCGGATTTGCTTACATAGCGCCCAAAACATTGAAGGAAGCCATCCGACATCTGTCCGAAGAAGACGCCTGGATTCATGCCGGGGGTTCCGATCTGCTCACCTGTTTGCGGGAGAGGATCTTCGAGCCCCGAAAAATTATCAGCCTTCGGCACTTGACCGATTTGCAGGGGGTGAAAGAGACCTCCGGCGGCGGACTTCGCATCGGCGCCCTCACCACCATTTCCGAGATAGCCGAAAACCCGCTGATCCGAAAACGGTATGCCGCCCTGTCCCAGGGCGCTTCCGAAGTGGCCAGCCCCCAGCTTCGCAACCAGGGCACCCTCGGGGGCAATCTCTGCCAGAAGCCTCGCTGCTGGTACTACCGCGGCGAATTTCACTGCCTGCGCAAGGGCGGCGGCATCTGTTTTGCCGCCTCGGGGGAAAACCAGTTTCACTGCATCTTCGGCAGCGACGACCTGTGTTACATCGTTCATCCGTCGGACACGGCGCCGCCCCTGTTGTCTCTGGAGGCGCGGCTGGAAATCAGGGGAGCCGGCGGCGGAAGAATCCTTCCGGTGGAGGACTTTCATGTCATGCCCGCCGACGACGTCCGGCGTGAAACCTGGCTGGAGCCCGGGGAAATTCTGACGGCCGTACACATACCTTCCGCGCCGGACAACCTGCGCAGCGCCTACCGCAAGATCCGTGCCCGTCGCTCCTGGGATTTTGCCCTTGCCGGCGTTGCCCTGGCCCTGCAGATGGACGGCGACCGCGTGGTTGACGGCCGGGTGGTCTTCAGCGGCGCCGCGCCGGTCCCCTGGCGATCCAAGGCCGTGGAAGACGCTATCCGGGGAAAGCGGCTGAACCGCGAAACCATCGCCGCGGCCGCCGACGCGGCCGTAAACGGTGCCCGGCCGCTGGCCAAAAACGCTTACAAGATTCCGCTCTTTCGCGGGGTGATTGAAGAAGAACTGGAGAAAATATCACAGACGTCTTTGTAGAGCGGTCATCCGTTCGGCCACAAACTCACGGCCGAGGGGCTCAGGGCTCTGCGCTTATCGAGGCGGCGCACCCGCCGGTACGGGCGGCGATGCGGGCTTCGACGAAAAGAATCTAGTGCACGAGGATACTGTTATGTGCGGCGAGACTTCTCAAATGATTCTTTAGCCTCCCTAAATGAAAATATGGCTATGAGTGCCGCACCAAGAGAATCAATCCCTCCAATACCTGTTAATTCATATCCAACACTGGCAAAAAGAAGCGCAAAAGAGAGGTATAGGCAGGCTTTGGTGCAATCGGCATCTTCCAAAATTGCTTTTGATTGCAATCTGGTTCCAACCTTAACTTTAAAATATATCAAAGCCCACATCGTGAAGATGGATATGACCGCAATGATAATTCCCCAAAATGTGGTTTCAGGCCGGTGGCCGCGGTATACGTTTAGACCGGCAATGATGACAAGTCCGGCGCCCAAAATATAAAACGCCGTCCCGGTAATTCGAAGCGCTCTTTTTTCAAAAGGTCCGTGATCGGCATCCGCGCTGAGTCCGGTTCGTTTAATCATATTCCAAATACCTATCCCGGACAAAACCTCAACAAAGGAGTCGAGGCCGAAACCAAACAGGGCGAGAGTTTCATCTTCCGAACCCAAAAATACCGATACAATCCCTTCAATGATATTATAAAAAATGGTGATTTTAGCGAGAAGAAGGGCTCTCTTGTATAGCTTTATCCTGGATTGTTTGGCTTCGCGCAATGAGCCGTCGAAGATTTCCATATTTGGAATCGCCATCCTTAATAGTTCAGAATTTCTCGTAAAAGCCGGTAATAGCGCATTTCAGCCCAAGATTACCAGAAATATTTTGTGCCGGTGTGTAAAGAGTGAAAACCCTGCAGCAAGCGCAGGGAAACTTCGACCGTAAGGAAACGGCAAACATATGTTTAATATTTATGAAAAAAGCTAAGCGATAAATAAGAAAGCAAGCAGAATCTATCCGGATACCGCCCTACTCCCCTTTTAAAAATGGGGCGGACGATAAATAGCCGATAGTTACATGCTTATGAGTATTTTACCCTATTTACGTTTCTTTGTTGTCGGCCTATGATTAAGATTATGAGAACCCATCGAAAAGACAGGAAAGCATTGGTTTTCGTCTGGGCGCTGATCTTTCTTCTCAGCGCCCAGACGGCCGTTCTGGCTGAATCTCCATCCCTGATTGAAGTGGGCCGGTTTTCAACCTTAACAGCGGGCGAGGCCCTGCCGCCTCACTGGGAAACCTTCGAGTTCAAAAATATCAAACGACATACGAACTACCGGCTGGTCGAAAAAAACGGACAGGTCGCCATCAGGGCGGATGCCGACGCTTCGGCCTCCGGATTGATGCGAAAGATTCAGATAGACCCGAAAGCGTATCCCATCGTCCAATGGCGCTGGAAAGTAGTCGACATTCTGCAGAAAGCAAGCGTCTATCGGAAAGAAGGAGATGACTACCCGGCCAGGATCTATATCACTTTTGCGTATGATCCGGACAGGCTTAGCTTTACTGAAAAGCTTAAATACGGGGCGGCGAGAGTGCTTCACGGGGAGTATCCTCCTTCAGCCACCATCAATTATATCTGGGCCTCCAGCGCACCGAAGGGATTGTTTGTGCCGAATCCTTATACAGACAGGGCAATGATGGTGGTGATCGAAAGCGGAAGAAAATATTTAAATACCTGGGTCAGTGAGAAACGCAATATCTACGCGGATTTTCAAAAAGCTTTTAAAGGTGAGCCGCCGATGATTTCCGGGGTGGCAATTATGACCGATACGGACAATACCGGCGAATCCGCCACTGCCTATTATGGCGACATCCTGTTCAGCAAGGAATGATAGGCTTTTCATGACAGGAGCGATTTTTTTATGGACAAAATGTTCACCGGATCCCATTCGAATTGATTATAGATCCGCTTGGTTATGCGATCCAAATCATGCCCCCGGTGCCTGAGGTTAGGATTCCGCGCTGATTAGTTGGCCAGGAAGTTTATGACGCTCAATATCTGATCGGCGACCGCCAGGTCAAGATCGTCGTCGCCGTCAAAATCGCCGGTGGTCAGCGCGCTGGCATTGTTCTGTCCCGCAATCAAAGGGCCCAATGTAAAGCCGCCGCTGCCGTCGTTTATGAGGAGTCTCACGCTGTCTGCGGTTTGGTTGGCTGCGGCCAGGTCGGGGTCGCCATCGCCGTCCCAGTCCCCTGTTGCAAGCTCAATGACGCCCAATTGACCTCCAATTTCAAATGTTTGGGAAAAACTGCCGCCGCCGTTATTTATCAAAAGAACGACGCTTCCGCCGCTTAAAGTGCCCGGATTGGCCGCTGCCAGGTCGAGATCGCCGTCGCCGTCAAAATCGCCCGATGCCAGATCGCTTACGGTAAATTGGTTGATAACAGGCAAGCCGCTGTCTGTGTAGTTTCCCGAACCGTCGTTTAAAAGGATGCGCACACTGTTGACCGCCTGATTGGCGGCTGCCAGGTCGAGATCGCCGTCGCCGTCAAAATCACCGGATGCCAAGGCGCTTACGGTAAATTGGTTGATGACAGGCAAGCCGCTGTCTGTGTAGTTTCCCGAACCGTCGTTTAAAAGGATGCGCACACTGTTGGCCGTCTTCTGATTGGCAACCGCCAAGTCAATATCTCCGTCCCCGTCCCAGTCGCCTATCTCCAGCGCGCTTGCACCGGTTTGAAAGGAAATGGGGGCAGGAGCCGGTGTAAAGATGCCGGTAGGATTATTTTGCAGGATGGTGACGTTGTCGCTTCCGAAATTTGCAGCGGCCAAGTCAAGATCCCCGTCGCCATCCCAATCGCCGGCAGCGATATCGCGCAGGCCGATCTCGATTAAAACGGGAGAAGGCAAATCAGCAAAGCTGCCGCTGCCGTCATTTACAAGAATATGAACGCCGTCTACGCCGGCCGTAGCAAGATCCATGTCGCCGTCGTTGTCAAAATCACCGGCTTTCAGTGACAGAACCCCGATCTGACCGGCGACCGTATCCAATGGGGCAAAGATGAGGTTGCCGGGAAAGCTCTCTGCCTGAAAACGGTAGACAAACGGGAAAGCCAATGCCCGGCCGTCCTCCGAAGTCAAAGCGCCGGTGAGGATGACCTCAACGGACTCGCCGGTTCCAAAGGCGCTGTTGGCGTTAAAGGTAAGCGTCGCGGTTCCACCACCGGCATAAACGCCTGCTCGGAGCCCGGACATGGACCCATACACTGCAAAGGATCCGGAAGAGGCCGTATTCATCGGCTTGTCGAAAGTGACGGTTACCAGAGCGCCTCGCAGTACAGACGGATTGTTGGGCATCGGATCCAGAGCGCTTAAACGCGGTGCACTCGGTCCCGGACTTGGCGGCTGAACACCATCCGAGGACCCGGAACACGCCGTCAGGCTCAATAGACATAATATAGAGCACATGAACAATCGAATCGTCATTGGGAACCTTCTCTCCTTCCCCACCCGTTGGCGCTTGAAGTGAGTCTCTCACCCGCAGAGCGGGTGGCCTCAGATGACCCCCTTGAAGGGGGTTAAAATGGCGTCCTGACAACCAAATTCTAAATCCGAAGCACAAAATCCGAAACAAATACGAATGACAAAAATCCAAATAATCCAAACATCACCATCTTTTTCAACGCTATCGGTCACAGAGTTTCGGCCATTTGAGAATTCGTATTTTGAATTTGTTTCGAATTTGCGGCTGTCGCCTTGAACCGAGGCGATATTCGATCTTCTGATTTCAGGCGAACCCTTTCACACCGGATCGGTAGAACCTATCCGGGTCCTCCACAAGGTGGAGGGTTTAGATTAAAATTAATCTAATGCATATGAATGGGCTCTGCTATGGGGTTTATTACCTATTTTTGCTTGCAAAAATGCGTATGAGGCGCCTGTCTGAGTCCGAGACGGTTATCCCGTAAGCGCCCACCCGTTGCGGGAACATGATCGCTCAGCCTAAAAAATTCATAGATGCCGCCGCCGAACGCCGGACGTAAGGTGCACCGGCAGGCCAAGCAGCTTAGAGCATGAAACAGAGAGGATCGCGTTCTTTAAAAATATCGAGACCGAAACTGTGCGACACGGCCAGGCACCCCCCGCAGACCGAACGAAGGGTGCACCGGCTGCAGGCGGCGCATCCAGACCTGTATCTTTGGGCTGCTGCGCCATCATAGACCTTCTCAATACCCTCTTGCAGCACATTGCCGATGGGCGAGGGAAACTTCCGGCAGGCATGCGCCTCCCCATCGGGTAGCACTGAAATGAAATTAAAGGCCGCCCCGCAACCGAAACCGGTGCACCCGCCGAAAAGATCCATCCCGTCTCGCTGGAGGACAACGTTGAGCAGGCTGTCCTTGAAAGCGATCACGGGGTTTGTCTGCGAAGCCTGTACATAGGATTCGAGAAAGGCCGCATAGCGCTCTTTGGACGGGAGCCGGAGCCGGGCGCCCTCCCCCACCCTGGAAAGACGGTTAAATGTAAAAAGATTCGTTTTGTTGCGGAGTTTCTCGGCAAGTGGCAGAACCTGATCGATATTGTCCGCCGTCAGGGTA
>ENA-OSEO01004014-OSEO01004014.1-sediment-metagenome-genome-assembly--contig:-NODE-4014-length-16152-cov-3.508429_pt1 | contig 16152 bp, 12 predicted proteins | sample MGYA00237883_ERZ534232 | MGnify/ENA metagenome assembly ERZ534232 | reverse complement strand
GCGACGTATCGCGTCCGCGTCACGAGCGACGTCGTCCAGGGAGAGCGTCTCGTCAATACCGCGCGCGCCTTCGGAGTCGACGTCGTCGGCGCGCCGATTCCGCCCGTCAATCCGCTCGTCGGCGACACGTTCGACGACGACCCGGATGATGCCGACGCCGGTGGCCTGATCATAATGGACCTGCAATTCCCCATGTCCCGGGGGGCCGCTGGGCTCCAAAAAATGCAATTCCACCCCCAGGTTCCCATAAATTTTCGCCAACATCTCCCGATGCCGGGAGGGAGCGCAGACGGCAATCCGTTCCCGAGGGGCCAAATACTTGAAGTAAAAGACCATGGTTTCCCGTTGGAGTCCCGGCTCCGCCTCTTTTTCCCATTGACTGGAGGGCGGCCGCCGGCGCTGAAGCGTTTTAAAATGCGCCTGCCAGTCTAGAAGCTTGATGCCGGTGGCGTGGAGGCCCCGGCTATCGCTGCCCTCCTGGCTGATGGTGTGGATGGTGACCGCCTCGGCGAACAGACCTACCAGGCCCAGACGTTTTATCTCTTCCTGGAGAAGATCGCCCATGAGTTTGCGCAACCCCTGGCCCCGGTGAGCCGGGGCCACCGCCAGTTGGCCCAGCTCCGCCAGCGAGCCCAAGTCCGGCCGTTCCACCCCTGAATGGCCCGCAATCTCCCCGTCACCGGCAACGGCCACCACCCCCACATGCCGGCCGGTAGCCAAGTCATGGTCAAGCCGCTCCGGATAATAGAAGTCCTCGTTGCTGTAACTATAGCCATAAACCCGGTACATTAACCGGGCCACGTGGATACCGTCTCCAGGGCGCAGCAGCCGGATCGCAAAGTTACCGGGTGCCGCTCCCCGGATTGATTCGGTATGGGGGAGTGAAATCACGGATTCCGGGTCCTGCAACAGGCAGACTCCGTCCAGATTTTTAATTAGGCGCAATTCATTCCCTGCCACCCCATGGTAGAACCACTGCACCTCGTCAAAGCATTGCTGGATGGAGGCCATGCCCCCGCAGGGAAGATTGGTTGGGGCCGGGTTTTCCGGGCCGGGCCGGGGAGCACCCGGCTCCTGGGTCTGGTAGAAAGGTAAGCCCTGGTCATACAGGGACAAGGTCAAGGTTGAGGGCGTCACCTCTCCCACCAGCTTCAGAGTGCCGGGGTCTTCACCCTCAAACGCGGGTTCGATGGAATTTTCGCAGGCCTCCCGCGCCACCAGCGCCAGGGATTCCGCCACGTCTTCCGGTAACCCGGCCACCAGCGCCAGACCCCGCACAAAATTCTGCGCCAGCGGCAGCATTTTAGCAGCCAGCGGCAGGCATAATTCGGTTTGGAAGGTAGCAGGCATTATTCTCCAGTTTTCGATTTTTCCCGCTTATCGGCGTTTATCGGCGGTAAATATTTAACCGCCGATAAACGCCGATGAACGCGGATCAGATAATAACCTTGCACCTTACCTCCCCTACCCTGCCGCCGGCCCTTCCCGGTTATAAAAATCGGACAATCTCACCCCTTGCACCGGTCCGGTTTTCTTAAGCCAGGTAAAGAAGGAGCGCATTTTGCGGATAAGCCGTGCCACCGCGGCCTCGGTGGGAAATTGAGGGGTGCCCCCCGGCGCCAGTTCCGTGGAATGGAGAAACATGTTGAGCACCTGTCCGCCCCGGCGCCGGTGCAAACGCACAGCCAGGCGCATGGAAGGCAGAGGAAACCATACCGGATGGATGCCTGCGGCCAAAACATGGGGAAACCAGGAGCGGAGACGCTGACCCCGGGCTCCGGCAAAAAACGAAGAGAAGCGGTAAACCCAGGAGGCCGTCCCCCGCAGCACCGGCACCATGGTCAGAGGCGCCTCCCACAGGGTGTCTCCGGCGCCCTCTGAAACGGCCAAGGGGAAGGGATCGGCGGGCGTAAGAAAATAATCCGGGCCGCCCACTTTTTGAGTGCAGGGCACCATGCTGCTGTCCACCCTGATCCCCATCTCCGGCAGCAGGGACCTGAGTTTCGGCCCCCAATCAAACCGGCCCATGCGGAAGGACCGGGGCGTCACCCCCAATCCCTCTTTAATGGCGGACACCAGGTTATGCAGCTTGTCCCTGATCAGCGATATGGGCATCTTTTCGGAGCGCACCGGTTCCGGGTCGGGCAGGTCGATAAAGGGAGGGGTGTTCCAGGGATGGAGGTGGGCGCCGATCTCGGCGCCGTAGCGCTCCTGCCAATACTTGAGGATTTCCTGGGCCCCGGGGTCCCGGGCCACCTGGTAGGTAACCAGCAGGGTCAAAGGGATACCGAATTCCCGGGGGATGAACTCCAGGCGCTTAAGTTGGGCCACGTTGCTCACCCCCGGGGGAGTGCGGGGATATTTCCCGGAAAAAAGCCCCTCTTCCTCCACGTCGATGCTGATGGCGAGTTTCATTTTTGAATTTTTACCACAGAGACACACAGGTCACAGAGAATCACAGAGAATATTTTTTATCGGCTGGTACTTCGCTCCTAAAACTGACCACTGACCACTGGTTACTGATCACTGACTACTGAGGAATGTGCCCCGGTAACCGGGCCTTGTCAAGGCTATTTTCGGAAGACTTCTTGGAAATTAGGGTTAAGGGAGTATAATATAAAACTTGAGGAAACATAGAGCTTGCAGGGGGAAGCTATTTAATCCCCCAAAAAATTCTGAGCATCAGGAACCTTAATGTCTAAACAAAGCCGGGTGGCCGCCGGGGTGGTGCTGAAAAGCATGCGCCGCCTGGCCCGCCACCCTTGGATTTATACGAAGCTGGCGGCCCTGCAGGGGGAAAAATGGCTCATTAACCGCTCTTATCCCCCTTCCAAAGAAGGCCTGGGGGGCCGCATCCGCCAGGTGAGCCTGAGGATCACCGATTTTTGCAATCTCCGCTGCCATACCTGCGGCCAATGGGGGGACAAAGGGTTTCTTAAGGGTCAGGACAAAAAGGAATTCAAAAAACGGGAAGTCCCGGTGGCCCGATACCTGGAGGTCTTCGAGGACCTCAAGCGCCACGGCCACCGGCCCCTGCTCTACCTCTGGGGCGGAGAGCCCATGCTCTACGAAGGGGCCCTGGAGGTCATCGACGCGGCCACCCAACTGGGGTTTCCCACCTCCATCGCCACCAACGGCACCCGCATCGCCGGATTCGCCGAACGCCTGGTGCAGGCCCCCCTCTTCCTGATGCAGGTCTCCATAGATGGCCCCACCGCGGCCATCCATAACCGGGCCCGCCCGGGGGTGGGCTCGGCCGACAATTTCGCCGACATCCAGGCCGGCCTGGCTGCGGTGCGCCGCTTAAGGAAGGAGAAAGGTAGGGGGCTGCCCCTCATTGCCTCCCTGACCACCATCTCCCGGGAGAATTACCGGCATCTCCTGGATATCTACGAAGCTTTCCGGGACAAGGTGGATCTTTTTGTCTTTTATCTCGCCTGGTGGATTGACGCCGAAAGTGCCCAGGCCCATGATGACGACTTTTCCCGGCGTTTCGGCTTCAAACCCAGCCTGCACCGGGGATGGATCGGCGACTGGCAGCCCGGCGACTACCAGGAACTCAACCGGCAGTTACAGGGCTTGCAGGAACGCTCCGCGTCCTGGTCAGCCCCGGCGGTCACCTTGATCCCCCCTTTCACCGGTGAGGAGAATCTCAGAATTTATTACAGCGATCACCGGGCCACCTTCGGCTTCGACCGCTGCCTCTCCATCTTCCAGGTGGTGGAGGTCGACAGCAACGGCGATCTTTCGCCCTGCCGGGATTACCACGACTACGTGGTGGGCAACCTCAAGGAGGCCACCATCACCGAACTCTGGAATTCCGAAGCTTACCGGCGCTTCCGCCGCAGCCTGGCGGAAGAGGGCCTGATGCCCGTCTGCTCCCGCTGCTGCGGCCTGATGGGGTATTGAGGGCAGGGGTTAGGGGCAGGGGTCAGGGGCCAGTAAAATAATACCTAAAGCCAGCGGATTCCTCATCTCGTTTCCAAACTCTGTTTGGGAACGCAATTTTCTGCCGCAGCTCTGCTTCGGCGCCTTATCCGGTTTACATCAGCTAATTTATAAAATAGACTGCTGGCGGATAAAAATATGGCTAATTCATCCTCAGCCCGCCCCGCCCGGATAGTCCTGCTCCTGGAGCACCTGCGCTTCGGCGGCACCGAGCGCCAGGCCCTGGAACTGGCCCGGGGCCTGAACCGCCGGCGATTTCACCCGGAAATCTGGACCCTGGACGCAGGCGACGACCTGGCGCCCCTGGCCCGTTCCTGGGGCATCCCGGTGATGCAACTCTCCCACTGCCGTAAGCCGGGGCCCGCTACCCTGGCCCGCCTCTGGCAGCTTCTGAAAAGCGCCCCCCCTGACTTGCTGCTAACCCTTACCGCGTTACCCAATATTTGGGGGCGTTTGTTGGGGCGGGGAGCCGGCGCTCCTTTAATCGTGGGCAACGTCCGCAGCCTCACCCACCAGCGGCAGCACGAGGGTTGGCTCTGGCCTTTGGCGGACCATATTCTCTGTAATAGCCAGGCGTTAAAATACATTCTTAATAAAGATTGTAAGATATCTCCGGCCCGGGTCAGCGTCATTCCCAATGGGGTGGATACTAAATTTTTCCGCCCCGAGCCCCCCCTTACCGGCCGTAAGCCCATTATCCTGTGCGTGGGCCGCCTGGTGCCGGAAAAAGACCATGAGACCCTGATCCGGGCTTTCAGTCTGGTGAGCGCCGATTATCCCGCGGCCCAACTCTGGCTGGTGGGCAACGGCCCCCTGAAAGCCGATATTGCCGCGACCATCAAGCAGATCATCCCTCCGGGCCGGGTGCGGTTCCTGCCGGCCCGGCCGGACTTGCGCCCCCTACTGGAGCAGGCTTCGATGCTGGTCCTCAGTTCCCGGCAGGAAGCCTTTCCCAACGTCATCCTGGAGGCCATGGCTATGGGCCTGCCGGTGGTGGCCACCCGGGTGGGCGGCGTGCCGGAATTGGTAATTCCCGGGGAGACCGGCTGGCTGGCACCGCCCGGCAACGTCCCGGCCCTGGCCGCGGCCCTGGCCCAACTCCTGGGGGACCCGGAGACCTGCAAAGCTTTTGGCAAGGCCGCCCGGCAGCGGGCCCAGCAGGATTTTTCCCTGGCCGCCATGGTCCGCCGCCACGAAGAGGTTTTTGACAGGCTGCTTAAACGCCAGGCTGCCGCTAAAGCTGCTTCCCAGGACAAAAAACCTGCCCCCATTGCCGTTGAGACCGGCGGCCCCCGGGTGGCTTACAGCATTCTCTGGTTTCCCGAGCCCTCCCAGACTTTTGTCCTGGACGAAGTCAATACCCTGCGCCTCCAGGGCCTGGACGTGGAAGTCTTTACCCTCTACGGTCCCCGGCCCCCCGGTTGGGTGGCGGGCATGGCCCCGGCCCTGGCCCCTGTACACCGGCTGGGCCTCGCTTCGTTCGGGACCTTATTCCTGGATCTGCTGCGTCTCATCCGGGACCGCCACCCCCAGGCCCGGCTGATCCTGGCCGAGACCCTAGTCCGGAAATGGCGCAATCTCGAAACCGCCGGTGAAGCCCTGTGGGCTACCCTGGCCGGGGTGCATCTGGGAAAACGCCTCCCCGCTGCGGCCTTTGACCACATCCACGCTCCCTGGGCGGACGGCCCCACCACCGCGGCCTGGGTGGCCTCCCGCCTCAGTGGCATCCCCTTCAGCTTCGGAGCCCACGCCCACGATATCTACCCCCCGGACGGAGCCCTGCAGGAGAAACTCCGGGCCGCCAGCTTTATCAAAACCGCGTCTGCTTTTAACCGGGACTTTTTCCTGACCTTGGAGCCCACTGCGGCGGATAAGATTACCGTCATCCATGCGGGCGTGCCTTTGACCTCCCCTCCCGCCCCCAGGCGGACTCCCCGTCCCCCTTATCAGCTTCTGGGCCTGGGCCGTTTTGTCGCTAAAAAAGGTTTTCCAGTGCTATTGAGCGCCTGCCGGGAACTGGCCGCCCAGGGACTTAACTTTCATCTCACCCTGGCCGGAGACGGCCCCCAACGCCGGGAACTCCAGGAACTGGCGCACAACTACGGTTTAGGCGCCCGGGTCTCCTTCCCCGGGTTCGTCCCTCACCACCAGGTGCCGGCCCTGCTCCAGGGAGCAGACCTCTTCATCATGCCCTGTATCGTTGATCCCCAAGGCGATATGGACGGCATTCCCACGGTCATCATGGAAGCCCTGGCCTGCGAGGCGCCGGTGGTGGCCACCGACATCTCCGGTATCAGGGAAATAGTCCAACCGGGTGCGACCGGCTGGCTGCTGCCGCCGGGAGATCCCCAGGCCCTGGTTACGGCCATCAAGGAAGCCCTGGCCGACCCCCAGGAGGCCCGTCGCCGGGCCCAGGCCGGCAAACGCCTGGTGGCCCGGGAATTCGATTCCCAGAAAAATTACGGTAGGTTAAAGACGCTGCTGGAGAAACATTCCTTGTAGGGGCGAACCTTGTGTTCGCCCTGAACGGTTTAGGCGAACACCAGCCTTCTATGGTGCGTGAGACGCACCCTACAGCATCCCCTCAATAATCCAGCTTTCCTTCCATCACAAACTGCTGCACCTGCCGGAAGACCTCCCCATTGCCGCAAAAATTGGCCTGGCGGATGCGATTGCGGAATTCCTCCAGCCGGGCCTCGAACGCGGGAATCATCCCCGGCTCCAGATGGGGGACATCAGTAATCCCCCGGCCGTAACCCAGGCGTTCGATATAGAAGGCGTTCAGGAACTGCTCGAACGCGCCCTTGATGGGAAAGGAAATCACCGGTTTGCCGTAATAGAGGGCCTCGGAAATCATGGAGTGGCCGCCGCCGCAGACCACGTAGGCGCAAGTGGCCAGATCTTCCAGAAAACCTTCCTCCGATTTTTTCTTGTAGAGCAGGTTCCCTTCTCTACCCTCTTTATTGACTCCATAGACGATCACCGGCCGCGCCAACGCATCCACAAAGGACTGGAACTTGCGGAAATCGGTGATATAGCTCTGGTACACCAGGACGTGGTCTCCGTCTTGCCCCTCCCGGGCCAGCACCGTATCCCTTAGCAAAGGCGGCAAAATTTTGGCCCTCAGCCCCGGCTTCACCTCCGGCTGAAAAAAGGAGATCACCAGATAATCCGTGGCCCGGCTGAAGAGCAGCTTTACGGACAGAGCGGTGACCAAATAACTGGGGTATTCTCCCCAGGGCAGGTCGTGGTTACAGGCAGTGATAACGTGCTGGTGGTCGATGGAAAGACAGGGCAAGCCCAGCTTCCGGCAGGCCCGGGGCAGAAAAAATTCGTAGTCGCTGATCACCGCGTCCGGCTGAAAACTCTCCATCAAGTCCAAAACCCGGCGGAAAATGGCCTTCCGGTTCCAGAAGACCGGGAAATTCATCTTCAAGGTCGCCATGGTATCCACCCGGTGCTTCGTAAAGACAGTCCCCAGACTGGGGATGTCCACCACCGGATACTCCCCCTCCAAAATCGCCGGCCCCGCCTCATGACTGACAAAAAGAAACTCATGCTCCGGAAACCGCCGGGCAATAGATAAAGCCCGCACCGCATGCCCATGCGCCGTCCCATGCACGCTGTAGAGAATTTTAGCCATAGTTTAGTAAGATGTTTGTGGGGGGAGGGGCCAGGGACCTGAGGTCCCTGCCCCTCCCCCCCCCCGCATAAATTATAAAGTGGGGTGTTTCTTACGTACCTTATTTACTCACTTGCTCTACTTTGAAGCCCTCTGAATCATTTATGCCGCTGATTGGTAGATAATAGATTTGTAGAGGATTCCTTCAATTAAGTTCATTTACGCAAACTGATGATTCCGAGAATGAGTCCGACGAATCCAAGAATTACTGACAGGATTGCAAGATTTATGGCTAACTTATCGATGTAATTGGGATGTGATCGCGATGCTCTGATCTGCGCCAACCATTTTGAGCATCGGCCTATTGGCCTAATCTCAAGATCTGCACATCTTTCTGTTTCGATTCCAAGGCAGGTTCTATACCATCCATTCATAACGACGACGGGGTCGGTTATATGTTTGAGTTTGAGTGTGTTTTCTGATCGATCATACCTGTTTTTAAAATTCTGATCGATATTGATCAATTGGCAAACAACGGATAACCAATTGTTATGATTTATGATCTTCACCAATGTTCGTTTCGGAATTGTTGGCTCAGAAGCCCATATGTAAGGCGCATTTATGTCATCTGACAATGCCACATAAACTTTGTACTTCTGTTTCGTCATATAAACCTCAAGCGCACAAATGTCTCAGATGTCAATTGCTCGGCAAGTTATTTTTGATAATCGCCCCTATATGCCTTGCATCCGGTTTATTAAGTGGCCATAACATAATAATAACAAAGGGTAAGCATTTAGCTTTCCCAATCTACTTGTTAATATGCCTCCTTATAAAACCACAAATCTCCCCCATTGCTTGCGTCGCCTCCGGGAAGAGGGGGGCGCACACCGGATAGCAATGAAACAACCCCTCCCCTACCTTTAAGGTGACATCCACCCCCGCGTCTTTGGCCTTGGCCGCGAAGCGGGTGGAGTCGTCCAGGAGGACTTCGTGTTCGCCCACGTAGATGAGCAGGGGCGGCAGGCCCCTAAGGTCCCCATAAAGAGGGGAAATCCAGGGATTGCCGGGGTCCTGGTCTCCGGCGTAGTATTTGCTGAACACGGTCCAGGACCCCGGCCAGGTGGCCGGGTCGACCTCGGCCTTAGCCGTATAGGATTCTCCGGTGCACCTGAGATCGGTCCAGGGAGAGAGCGCCACCGCGGCCGCGGGCAGGGACAGGCCCATATCTTTTATGGCGATCAGAGCGGCTAAACATAACCCCCCGCCCGCGGAGTCGCCCACAAAGACGATATTGGAGGCTGAAACACCTTGTTCCAATACCCGGCGGTAAGCCGCCATCGCGTCTTCGAGCGCCGCGGGAAAAGGATGCTCCGGGGCCAACCGATAGCCGAACAATAGCGCCCCCATTTCCGTACCCTTCACGAACTTGGCAGTAATAGCCCGGTGCGCCGGACAGGAACCCGTGACATAGCCGCCGCCATGAAAATAAAGGATCACTCGATCTTTCGCGGCTTCCGCAGGTAAGATCCACTCCGCCGGGAGGCCGTCCGTGTTAATTGGTGTGGCTTTAATCCCTTCCGGCAGCTTGCCGAACATTTTCGCAGCTTTTTCCACTTCCTGGCGCAAATCCGGGATGGAGGTATTCCAGTCGATGATTTTCTTCTTCTGGAACTTCAACAAATGCCGGTGTTTCAACATAAACCGGAAAAACCGGGCTCGTATACTGAGCATTTTTGCGTCTTTCTTTGCGCCTTAGCGTCTTTGCGTGAGATTATCTTACAGGACCGCGATATGTCTGCCTTTTCTTACAAATACCCCGTAACCAACAAATCCACCCCCAACTTCCTAACCTTCATCTCCTTTGCCTCCAGCGCCTCCCCCAGGCGCTGCACCCCCGCGCCGGCCAGCATCCCCGGCGCGGTTTTGCCTCCTAAAATCTTGGGGGCATAGAAGAAATAAAACTTGTCCACCACGCGCTGGTCGAAGAAGGAGCCCAGGGTCTCCGCGCCCCCTTCCACCAGGAGGCTCTGGACCTGGCGGCGGCCCAGTTCTTGGAGCAGGGGTTTTAAGGCCACCCGGCCTGATTCTGCGGGCATCACCAGCACGTCAGCGCCCAAATCCTTTATCGCCTTAATCTTCTCTTTCGGGGCCGCGTCGGTACACGCTACCCAGGTGGGCGCTGGCGAATCCAGGCGTAGCATTTTGGCGCTTAAGGGGAGGCGCAAGCGGCTGTCCAGGACGATGCGGATGGGGTCACGGGGACCGTTTTCCGTTTTCCGTTTTCCGTTTTCCGTAGTTCTCTGGGGAAGGCGCGTGGTGAGTTGGGGGTCATCGGCCAAGGCCGTGCCTACTCCCACCAGGATGGCGTCTACCTGATGGCGCAGTTGGTGGCCGAAGGCCCTAGCTTTTTCGCCGGTGAGCCACTGGCTTTCGCCTCCCGCGGTGGCGATCTTGCCGTCCAGGGAACAGGCGGCCTTGGCGATGACAAAGGGGAGGCCGGTTTCCACCCACTTGAACCAGGCCTCGTTCAGCCGCCGGGCCTCCTCCGCCAGGAGGCCGGCTTCCACCTGCAAGCCTTTACTCTGCAAAAATTCTGCGCCACCGCCGTTCACCCGGGGGTTGGGGTCCAAAGTGGCGACGACCACCCGGCGGATGCCCGCTTTCAGCACCGCCTGGGTGCAAGGGGGCGTGCGGCCCTGGTGGTTGCAGGGCTCCAGGGTGACGTAGAGGTCGGCCCCCTGTGCCTGGTCTCCGGCCCGGTGCATGGCCTCCACTTCCGCATGGGGCTGCCCGTAAGCGCGATGATAGCCCCGGCCCACAATCTGGCCGTCTTTCACCACCACCGCGCCCACCATGGGGTTGGGGGAGACCCGGCCCGCGGCCTTGGCTGCCAGGCGCAGGGCCAGCTTCATGTAGGTTATATCCATATCATTCATGGGCATCGGTCATAGAAGAGATGGAGCCGGAAGTTACCGCCGCCAAGTCCCGGAGGCGAAGTACCCCTCTGGCATCCCCCAACAAAAAAAATCTGCCAAGTCTCCGGATTAGTGCATCTCCTGGCGGGATTTCAGGCTAGATTTTAATTTGCCGATATTGGTCCTGGCCAAGATATTGCTGACGATATAGGCCGCAAACATCTTATTGCCCTTCTTGTTGTAATGGCAGCAATTGTCGATATAAATGGTTTCTTTTACCGGGGAGAACAGCATAGTGGCATCGAAATAGTTAATTTTATTCTTGAGCCAAGATTTTCCCAGGTTAACTAAAATAGGATAGCCAATCGCCGCCGGTTGCCGGTATGGCTGGTTTTCCATATAAGCGGTTCGCATCTCTTCTTCGTTGAGGTCTTTGGAGTTTTCGTAATACTGGTTGGGCTGCAAAAAGTGGTAATACTCCATGCCGTTCCCTCTAGCCAGATTATCGATGAGAAGTGAGCTGCGCGCCCAAAACTCGGCGAGGGCGTGGTAAAGCTGGTTGACCTCGCGATAATGAACCGACGGCCCCGCTTCCTCGAAACTTTTTTCTATTTTGGACTGTAGGTCCATCATTTTTTCCTGGGCTTTGCCTATATCTGCACTTAACTTCTTAAACCAAGCCCAATTAAGGATGCCGTAGATGGCGCTTTGGCGGCCGAATCCCTGGGACAGGCCCGCCACAAACTGTGTTTCCTCCGGCACTGCCTTTTTCAACTCCTTCCACAGGGCGTTCATCTTTTCATTAGTATAGCGAGACAGCCTTAGAGACCACCCCCTCGGAAAAAAAGGATTGATCCCGGCTTTGCGATTCTCCACTATGGGAAGAACGATATCATTGAAACCGTCCACATTAATAATCAGGTCATACTCGGCTCCCTGGGCCACATAGTAATTCAGCGCCAGCAACTGCTGCGGCTGTTTGTGGCCCCCGATGGCCAGACAAATAATGCGTGGGGACAGCCCGGAAACTCTTTTAAATTCATCGTCCAGGAAAGTCCCTAAGTTTGCTGCCACCGAGCCGCCCACCAGGGCTACATTCAAGCTATTTTTGTCTTGGTGCGCGACCAATGGAGGGGTCGTGGTAAAACCCTGAGACCTGTTGTTTTTCTCATTATCAGAGAAGTCCCAGACATATCCTAAATAAGGATGGATTATTTCCCAGGCAAAAAAATCCGCCTGGTGCAATTTATTTCTTTCCTGTTTGATCTGAGAAAGAAGGTTGTTTAGCGAATATCTTTCTTTAAACATCACATAGTATGAAGTCTGGGCCAGGATTTCTATAACAGCCAGGGTCAACAGGATCATTACCAGTGAAAAAATAATTTTTTTAGATTTTCCCATTAAGTAAACTACCTTCCACGAGGCCCTGCTTTCTGATAATAGTCTTTCCTTTTAAAGAGTTGCGGGGGAGGCTGGGCCAACCTGCTAAAATTCCCACCTGACCTTCTCTAGTCCCGGTTTCCCAGGATATCAGCCCATGGGGCCCGGATTTCTTTCAGCAGGAAGATCGGGGAGCCCGAAGTTCGGGAAGAAAGCCACTGTTCCCCCGGCCCTCCCCTCAACTTACTTCTTCTCCCCTTCCTTCCGGGATTCCAGGAGTTGCCGGATTTCCTTCATGAAGTCCGTGGCGTCGGTGAAGTGGCGGTACACGGAGGCGAAGCGCACGAAGGCCACTTCGTCCCATTGCCGTAGTTGGTTCATCACTTTTTCACCGATCCAGGTGGAGGGAATTTCCCGCTGGCCCGACTCCAGCATCTCCCTTTCCAGTTGGTCCAGGAAATTCTCGATGTCGTCGATGGAGACCGGCCGTTTCTCGCAGGCCTTTTTGATGCCCTCGGAGATTTTGGGACGCTGGTAGGTCTCCCGGCGGCCGTCCTTTTTGATGACCAGGGGCATGGTCTCTTCCACCTGTTCGTAGGTGGTGAACCGCCGCTTACAATTAAGGCATTCCCGGCGCCGGCGGATGGCGTTGGCCTCCCGGGAGGGGCGGGAGTCGATGACCTTATTATTGGTGCTGTGGCAGTAAGGGCAGCGCATAAGGTTATCTTATACCAAAGGATTAGCTAAATAGCTATTAGCTGTCATCTTTCAGATAGCTCTCAGCTTTCAGCGGTCAGCTTTTTAAAAAGCTTTTTTCCTTCTTATTCCAATTCAATTTGGGAGTGGGCGATTATGCCACCGCAGCCATAAAAAAACCGCAGGCCAAAAGCCTGCGGCTGCCAATCTTTTAAGCTGAAAGCTGAAAGCTGATCGCTGACCGCTGATAGCTATTTAATCTTCCATTCCTCCGCAAACAAGGGGAACTGGGCGCAAAATTCCTGGACCTGGCCCTCCAGCTTTTTTAAGCGTGACTTATCTTGGGTATCAGCCAGGGCCTGGTGCATGAGATCGGCAATGACGGCCATCTCCTCTTCCTTCATGCCCCGGGTGGTCAGGGCCGGGGTCCCTATCCGGATGCCGCTGGTGATCTTGGGAGGCCGGGGATCGAAGGGGATGGTGTTTTTATTCACGGTGATACCGGCCAAATCCAGGGCCTCCTCGGCCTCTTTGCCGGTAAGTCCGGTTTCCGTCAGGTCCACCATGATAAGGTGGGTGTCGGTGCCCCCGGCCACCAGGCGGTAGCCCCGTTTTTGGAATTCCCGGCCCAGGGCCCGGGCGTTGCTGATGATTTGTTCCTGGTAACGCTTGAAATTTGGCGCCAGGGCTTCTTTAAAGGCCACGGCCTTAGCGGCGATGATGTGCATCAAAGGACCGCCCTGCATGCCGGGAAAGATCTGGCTGTCCAGGGCCTTGCCGTAGGCTTCTTTAGCCAGGATGAGGCCGCCCCGGGGACCCCGCAGGGTTTTATGGGTGGTGGAAGTGACGAAATCGGCCACCGGCATGGGGTCGGGGTGCAACTTGGCGGCGATGAGCCCGGCGATATGGGCCATGTCCACCAGGAAGTAGGCTTCCACTTCCCGGGCGATGTCCGCGAACCGGGAAAAATCTATGGCCTTGGGATAGGCGCTGGCTCCGCCGATAATCATCTTGGGGCGATGATTCCGGGCCAGTTCCCGCACCGCCTCAAAGTCGATCTCTTCGGTCTGGCGGTTCACCCCGTAAGTCACGGCTTTAAAGAAACGGCCGGAAAAGTTGACGGACGCGCCGTGGCTCAGATGCCCCCCATGGGCCAGGTCCATGCCCATGATGGTGTCCCCAACCTTGAGATAGGTAAAATAGACGGCCATATTGGCCTGAGTGCCGGAATGGGGTTGAACATTGGCGTAGGGTGCGCCGAAGAGTTCCTTAACCCGGCTGATGGCCAGGTTTTCCGCGGTATCCACGTATTCGCAACCGCCATAATAACGGCGGCCCGGATAGCCTTCCGCGTACTTGTGGGTGAGGATGGATCCCTGGGCCTCCATCACCGCGGCGCTGACAAAGTTCTCGGAGGCGATCATCTCCAGTTTCTGGAGTTGCCGCTGCCGCTCCCGTTCGATGACCGAATAGATTTCCGGGTCAGTATGTGCCAAATCGTCGCTCATGAATTACCCGTGGGAGGCTGGGCCTCCCGGGCTAATTGTTCAAGAAGGTCCAGCCGTTCCTGATGCCGGCCCCCCTCAAAGGGGGTTTGGAGCCAAGTCCGGACTATCTCTTTTGCCAGGTCCGGGCCGATGACCCGGCCGCCCAATACCAAAAGGTTGGAGTCATTGTGGCGGCGGCTCATGATAGCGGTAAAGATATCATGACACAGGGCCGCGCGGATGCCCGGAAAGCGGTTGGCCACGATGCTCATCCCCAAGCCGGTGCCGCAGATCAAAATGCCCCGGCTTTTAGGCCGGGCCAGCAGCGCATCCACCACTTTTTTGCCGTAGAGGGGATAATGCACCGACTCATCCGCAGAGGCGCACCCCAGGTCCTCCAGCGGCACTTCAAGTTCCCGCAGCAGATTGATGACTACGGTTTTCAAGCCGTGACCGGCGTGATCGCAGGCTACGGCGATGGCTGCCGGATCAACCGGCCCGGGCCTGGATGAAGCTGATGACATCCTGGACGGTCCTCATTTTTTCGGCTTCCTCGTCCGCGATTTCAAAGCCGAACTCTTCTTCCATGGCCATGATCAATTCCACCAGATCAAGGGAATCGGCGCCCAGGTCATCCACGAAAACCGCTTCCGGAGTCACCTCGGACCTCTCCACCCCCAATTTGTCCACAATGATGTCTATCACCTTCTCTTCGTTTGCGCCCATGGGCACCAACCTCCTTTAATCTTAAACCATCAACATGCCGCCGTTTACGTGCAATACCTGGCCAGTAATGTAAGCCGCGGCATCTCCGGCCAGGAAGAGCACCGCCTGGGCCACCTCTTCCGGGGTACCAAAGCGGTTCATAGGAATCTGGGCCTGCATTTCGGCCTGAACTTTCTCGGGTAGGGCTGCAGTCATCTCGGTTTCGATGAACCCCGGAGCCACCGCATTCACGGTAATATTGCGGGAAGCCAACTCCCGGGCCACCGCTTTGGTCAACCCGATGAGGCCCGCCTTGGAAGCCACGTAATTGGCCTGGCCCGCATTGCCCATGGCTCCCACCACCGAGGAGATATTGATGATGCGCCCCCCCCGTTGTTTGATCATGGGCTTGGCCACGGCCCGGATACAATTATAGGCTCCCTTGAGATTGACCTCCAGGACCTGGTCCCAATCTTCTTCTTTCATACGCATCACCAGATTGTCCCGGGTGATGCCGGCGTTATTCACCAGGACGTCCAGGCGGCCGGCCTCCTTAATGATCTGGTCGATACCCTGCTGTACCGCCGCCTGGTCGGCCACGTTGAATTGCAGCAAACGCGCGTCCGCGCCCCGGTCCGCCACCTCTTGGCGGGTCTTTTCAGCTTCTGCGCCCAGGACCACGTCATTAAGATATATGGTCCAACCCGGCTGGGCCAGGGCCAGGGCGATGGCCCGGCCGATGCCCCGGGCCGCGCCGGTTATCAGGGCAACGCGTGGAATGTCGGTCATCAGCTTGTGAAAGTATCCTTAATGTTAACGCTCCAAGGGGAGGGCCGTGCCCTTCTCCCTGCTAACTGGCTAAATTACATAAAACGATTTGCCGGAAATTGAAAGAGGTTTGTCACATTTTTTTCAATCCGGCATTTCGGCTAGACAGAGGGTTAGGAAAGCAGATGTCCTTTCCTGCTAGCCGCTCCGGGACTTTTTAATCTCCTGAATCAGCGCCGGCACAATTTCCAGAACGTCTCCCACTAGGCCCACGTCCGCTACCTGGAAGATGGGCGCGGCCGGGTCTTTGTTGATGGCGACGATGAAATCCGAAGACTGCATGCCCACCAGGTGCTGGGCCGCGCCACTGATGCCGCAGGCAAAATAGAGCCTGGGTGAAACGGTCTTGCCGGTCTGCCCGATCTGCTGGGGGTAGGAAATCCAGCCCGCGTCCACCGCGGCCCTGGTGGCGCCCACCGCGCCGCCAAGTAAGTCCGCCAGTTCTTCGAGGAGCTTAAAATTCTTGGCCTCTTTCATCCCACGCCCCCCGGCGACGATCACTTCGGCGCCGGCAAGCGGCACCCGCTCTTTAATTTCCGCCATCGTGGCCAGAAAGCGGCTTTTGGAA
>ENA-OSEO01004011-OSEO01004011.1-sediment-metagenome-genome-assembly--contig:-NODE-4011-length-16166-cov-3.550998_pt1 | contig 16166 bp, 17 predicted proteins | sample MGYA00237883_ERZ534232 | MGnify/ENA metagenome assembly ERZ534232 | reverse complement strand
TTCAGTTCGCTTCAGGCGTATGCGATAACCGGCAGTTCGTTCGGCATTGCTTCAATGAGTGTCAACGGTTCAGCCTCATTTAAATATAGCGTTGGGAATACTAATTCATCGACGATAGCATAAAAATCTTCTTTCTCTGTACCATATTTTGGTCCAAGGTATTCTACTTGTTATGATTTCTGCATACGACCAGCTGTAATTGCACCTATCACCTCCTGCCCATGGTGCTCCCAAGAATGTCCGTCCTGCACTTTTCTTCTCGCCGCCTTGCCGAGTTGGAGTCTCAAATCAGGCTGTTCGACCAACCGACCAATTGCATCTGTCAACTGGGCAACATCACCAGCCGGTACAATTAAGCCATCTTTGCCATCCTCAATTAGCTCGCTCGAACCGCTGTTTGTAGTAGTGATTACTGGCAAAGCGGATGCCATAGCTTCGAGAACTACAAGTCCAAATGCATCTTCAATTGTCGGCAATACGAATATATCCGCCTGTCTCATTGCCTCGGCTACGCCATTACCGGGCAAGGCTATTCCTTCATAATGAACATTCTCTGGTAGACCATCTAAGACCTCCCGACTCACGATCGGACCAATCAGACGAAAGCAGACTTGCAGATCACGGAAGCGCCTCGCCGCATCCAGCAGAATTCTAATCCCCTTTCGGTGCGAGATTTGTCCTACGTAGAGGCATTCCAACGACTGCCCGGCTGATTTATTGCGCTCTGAGGGATGGAAGACCCGAAGATCGACACCATAGGAGATAGTTGCGATCTTGTTAGGCGAAACACCGTGCGAAGCAAGTTGATCACCCACGAAACACGACGGCACCAATACCTGATCTGCCAGTTCCAGCTCCGCCTCCACTCGTCGAACCACCCACGCCGGAATCAATTCGTGGTGAGGCGCCTGCAAATTCGCCAACTCATAGAGATAACGGTTTTGGTCGGCGGGATGGCTGTTGACGAAGTTAAGCACCGCCATTCCACCTTCACGATGAACTGCTTTGAAACTCTCCAAGCTTGATGCATACATACCCACCAGCACTTGAGCCGATTCACGGATCAAACGCTTGGCTACTGCCTTGTCAAACATTACTTTCACCTGGTACATACATTCAGCCGCAATGGCTGGGTAGCGATTTCCCAACAGTCTTCTTGTGCCCACGTGCGCAACTTCGGGCAAAATTGCAACATTGAAGACCCGGCCCGAAGGAATACCAGGAAAACTACGACGACTTAGCTCTGCAGCGAGATGCTTGCCGATCACCGGCAAGCGTTGTGCTTTCGCCTTCCAGCGGGCTAAGTGGAGAGTCGTGTAGAAGTGGTGAAGTAGTTGTTGAACCTCGACCACCCGAGCAATGTTAACGATGGAGTTTTCCCGATATGGAGTGCTTACAGTAATCAGCAATTTTTTCAAAGCCTTTTAGATTATAATTTCACGTCAAATGAAGGCCGACCTGCCGATGTTCTGCGCCAGCAAACAGCCGTTGAAAAACCAAGGCTCTCATTAAACACAGGAACCGCAGAATCTGGGCCAGCTTATCGAAGCGGATCAGGAAAAGCTGAAATTTTATGCCTCAGTTTCCAAACCGGCGCTTGGCGGCCGCCTCTTCGATCACATCTCGATAAACCTGAGTGAGCTGTTTCAGGATACGCGGCCAAACATACCGTCTTTCGGCTGCTAAACGACCTTGCTTTCCCATCTCCTTTGCAGTACTTTTGTCCGCAAGGATTTTGCATATGGCGTCAGCAATCTCTATGGGTTTCAGCCTGACCACAAGACCCGCCCCTTCCTTTTGAACTTCCCGCCAGATGTTTACTTTGTCCGAAATCACCACTGGGCAGCCGCAAGCCATGGCCTCCACTACCGTCATGCCAAAGTTCTCCGTGTAGGACGGCAGCACGAACACATCAGCATCTACGTAGGCCTCTTTGACTTCTTCCAGGCCAAGATGGTCCACGAAGAAAACCTTGTCAGCGATACTCTGCTCCCGGCACCATTGTCTCACCTTTGATCCATACCCTTCGTTGTCCGGCCCAACAATTGCAAGCCTCGCATCAGGAATTTTATCCAACACATGTACAAAGCTCGGCACGAGCAGGTCCAACCCCTTTTTGAAATTGATACGACCGAGAAACAGCACTAGGGGTGTTTGCGGATCAAAGCCGATATTCCTTCTAAACGATCCTCGGCCGGGCAAGTTAGCGTAAAATTCCCAATCAATGCCATTGGGTATTATCACAGCCCGAGCCCGAAGCCGAAGGAACGCTGAACGTTCCATCTCCTCCTGCGCCGTATAGAGGATGGCCGAGGCATGGTTAAGGTTTGGCAGGTCGAAGAGACGCTCGTAAAGGCGTTTCAGCGGAAGCGCCCATTTTCCATAGCGGCTCTGGCGGTACAAAAAGGGATCGAGGGAGCCATGTGGCTGTATGATATACGGCACCCCTGCCTTCCGGGCGCACCAGGCGGCATAGGTGACTGGGAAGCGATACAGTCCCTGGATGTGAAGGATATCGAAGTTACTGACACCGGTCTTAAGCCGCCTATAAAGGGCAGCAGAAAACAGCATCGGCTTGATTGAGATGGGAAAGCAAGAGACGGTCACGCCATTTGCTTGCGGAAAAGCGCTATTATTCAGTATGTTGATATGATTCTGGGTAGTATAAACAACAACACTGTGCCCAGCATGCGCTTGTACACGTACAAGCCCTCGCAGGACAGAGACAGGGCCCCCTTGGGTTACGTCAAGACTCTGCATTACATGTAAGATTTTCAACTCAGAACTTGGCCCCACAAATTGACAAATGGCGCTGCACCTCCTGATACAACACACATGCACAAAGCGCGGTAACTTCTTTCGGAGGAGTCAGAACTTGAGTGAAGCCACTGACGGACCGGGATGGAAAAGCCGTTTTTGTCACTGTGCAAAAGCGTGCCAGGCATCTCCTCCGACCAGGTGCGCTGGAACGACTTCAGCAGGAAGACCATCAACTTACCTGAATGGATATCGCGGGCAATGAGATCGTACGCCAGCCGTGAAAAAAAGAAATCATGTCAAATCTCCCTAACGATTTGGTGCGCTGCACCGGCATCTTTAAAAAAGTCAAATTACCGAAACCACCCTTTTCCGTAAAACCGGTCAAAAAAGGGCAACTCCTTGTCATAATCCAAATAGACCGATCTATGCTTTTAAAGCGCACGGTATAATCAGGTGGAACCGCCATTGTTCGGTTCAAAAAAAAAGAGGTTGGGGATGTTTTATTCCATGTTCAATTTGAAGTTGTCAGACGCTGCAAAAATCATTCATAATCAGATATGTTATTTTTTACACTCAATCGCCAAAGCATTTTCCCATCGATCTTTTTTTTCCACTAGGCAAAACATAGGGTCCCCTGAATCCCCGAATTGCGCGCGCCTGATATTCTGAAAACCAATTTTTTTCAGTTCATAATGTAGTGAACTAAAGTCCCACATCCATCTATGTCGAGAATTGCCAAATGATTCTATTATCAGAGAATATAAACCTCTTGACCTTTTTAACTGTCCGAGTCCGGTTTTTTTCATAAATTCTTCGGTTCGGAATGGAATCTCACCACTACTTATATAATTTTTGATACATTGTTCGAGGTCTGGCAATACCATCCGGAATACCCTCCCCTTTTTCATCATGCGATACGTATTCAGTAGGGCGAGACGGCAGTCCTCCAAGGCAAGATGCTCTAAGACATGGGAGCAATAAACCCCATCACAACTGCTCTCTTTTACAGGAAGTCCGCGGACTATATCCCCATAAATGACATTATCGGGGAATCGCTTGCTGTTCCTGCGTACCATTCTTCCCATTATCGGCAGTCTTTCTATGCGCAATGTCGGTGATGCGTCAAAATTCAACCATTTCGAAGGTGCACAATGGTGGCAACCGTAATGAACATAAAGAGCCATAAATTTTCATCCCAATTCTTAATTGTCAAATGCCAGGACATCGATTGCCCAAGTCTAACGGTAAATAATGCCAAGACATCGATTACCCGAAAAATTTTTTATAAGAATTTATTACACTAAGAATAAATTCCTTATTCCAGCAAACCTTTTTGACAAGAGGGTTTAAATTAAAATTTAACAGTCAATACAAGTCGATTAGGGTCATCAATGTCATGGCACAAACGACCCTTAAGGTTATCGATGTCCTGGCACTTATCACTTAATTCTTAACTTCTTTTCCATATCGAACCCGCCATTGAATGCTGTCTATAAAATATTCCGCTAATCTTGCCGGTGTCCATAGACCTGCCAATATTTCACTTTGTCGTGACATTGTTATAAGTTCATCATTGGTTTTTTGGGTTATACGCAACATCGCACCTCCAATGCTTTTGGCATTGGGAATTACAATAAAACCGTTAACGCCTTCATAAACAAACCGGCTTACAGCGCCACATTGAAAAGTAGCAATAATTGGTAATCCTGCAGCAGCAGCCTCATGAATTACCACACCCCATGGCTCAAAAGTGCTAGGAAGTATAAAACAGCGGCCTTTTTCGAACACAGCAGGCAAATCTGATGGTTGCACAAATCCAAGCACTTGAACACCAGGCATCCGCACGCAGGCCTTTTCTAGAGGACCGGTTCCTGCTATTTTCAAATCCCACGGGTCAAAACTTTTTTCCCTATAGTAATTATACCCTTCTAAAAGGCCGGTTATATTTTTTTCATCAACAAGGCGTCCTGCAAACAGAAAACTAGGAGGCCGCTGAGAAATTTGTTTTGTTGTTTCAAATCGATCAACCTCTGCGGCATAAAGACCGTACATAACATCATAGAATCCTAATTTTTTTGCAAATTCTGCTTGACGATCGCCGGCTACAAGAAAAGTGTCTATGTTTGGTTTAAGAAAAAAAGGGGACATAGCAATACCTATACGCTGTTTCAGTGTGCCCCTGTATTGGTTGTCCATTGTGGATATAATATATACACCATTCTTTTTAAATTTTTTGGCCAATCTCATAAAATGCCGATAGGGCCAGGAAGACATCAGCACCACATCAGGCCCGAAATTATTGACCCGCTCTTCTAAGGAAGTGCGAGTTTTTATTGTATCTTCAAAAGTTTCTTGACAAAATGAAAGGTCGAATCGGTTGTATGGGCTATCTGGCATAAGTGGGTGATAAACAAGTTGCAACTGGCAATTGCCCTGAACGGCCAACTCGCGGAAAAATGCAATTGTGTAACCCGCTAAACTAGCCCACAAAATTGTTATTTTCATTCTTTTTTCTTTCTATGGGGAATTAGGAATAGCGCAGATAAATTTATGGCAATTACCCTTCTGGTAAGATAATTTTTCGATTTAAATGCGGAGCCAGGAAAACCTCATAGAGCCTATCCATGAAAACGCTTGGATACCGTGCCCATTTATGTAACTTAAACCATTTCGAAAGCAACCAATCGCTATTTTGGTAGTGTCTTCCCATAACTTTTTGAAAACAACGTTTACAATCTTTAATATACTCATCATCCATTCGACCGGACCCGCTGATTGAGTCATTATATACCCTGAATAAAGCTAAGTATTCATCCAAAACAAAAAATTGTCCCCCTGAAAGACCGATGTCCAGTAAAAGCTCTGCATCCCAACTTGTTTTGTTTTTTGTGTTAAAGCCACTAGTTTTTTTGAAGGCACGTTTTTTGAAAAAGGTGCCTTGTTGTGTAATTTGTACCCCACCATATACATATCGATAAGGGGTATAAAGAGTCGCGCGCAATCTTCTAATTAACTGTAATTTTTCATCAACTTGGTAAATATGGCCGGAAACAACGTCAATCTCTGGTTTTTCCGCAAACACTCCGGTAACTCTCAGTAAGGCCTTGGGTAATAAGGCATCATCAGAATTAATAAACCCAAAAATCTCTCCTGTTGCATGGGAAAAGCCTTTGTTGAGGCCATCTGCTGGGCCTTCATCCGGCTCGAAAATAATTTTGTCGATTCGGTCCCGATATTTTTCTATTATTTCTCGGCTGCCGTCTGTAGAACCAGGATCTATTACAATGTATTCAGTATCATGATAATCCTGATTAATTACGGAACGAATGGCCTGCTCCAGAAATCTACCCTGGTTATAAGAAATAGTGACGATGGAAACGCGCATTTTAAGTTTTCCTTGGTCTACCTGGATATCTTAACAATATGTCGATCATGCAAACCGCGTAAAATGGCATCAGGAACCGGCGTGTAGCTCCGAACGGTGAAAATAGTATATCCCAGGCAAGTATAAACGCTATAAAAACAAGCAATATGGTATGGGGGTCGTTGGCAATGATAAGCCTTCTGCCTGCACGGACCGGAAGTGACAGAATCCAACCCCAGAAGATTGCTCCCAGCAGACCTGCTTCTACCCAAGCGCCAAAGAAATGGGAGTGGGTGGGAATCAACCCGAGTTCATCAACAGTCCCCGGGCTATATCCCAATTGTCTTTTAAGTGCAACCAGCATGTTTGCGTATTCCCAGTCCTTGGCCCATGATCCGTGGCCTAAGAATGGAGACTCCCGTATCGCCCTAACGGCAACAAGAATTTCAGAACGCCCACCTAAAAATAATCCAAACTCACCGTAGGCCTGTGCCTCATATTTGTGTTGTTGACCTAAACCAAGCCAGCCTTCACGGGCGGAGAATTCATAACCCTCGATAATCATGACGGCTGCGGCAAACAGGCCGATTCCCATAAGAATAACTTTTTTTGTGGAGGCGTCTGCGCCATTATTTGTAAGGGTCTGCAAAAGCCTTTGCAGGATCAGGTAAGCCAACGTTAGAAAACAAATACCAGCCAAGCTTCGATACCCAAAATACAGGTTAAGGGCACCTGCCAGAAACAAGATAAGGAGTTTCGAGTTCGTTTTTACAATCGACATTTTTTGAAAATAACTAGTAGAAATGATGATAAGCCATGTAACAGCTCCACCTATGCCGAACTTCCATAAATCCCCTTCTGTAAAAATCCCGGGATTAAAGAAAAACTGGAGTATATCACCTGCCGCAATGCCAACGGCAAAAATCAGAATCTTTGCTCTTTCAAAACCGATTACCATAAGGATGGTACAGAAACTCAGGATGGTCACTGCGATCTTTGCCCAGCCGCGCCAATAATCATAGTAAGGAGTTTGCAGTACAAGATCTGTTATAACTTGACCGCAAAAATAAAAAAGCCCAAGCCAGATAAAGGTACGCGCAAAAGGGCTTTTTAGGATTCCTCTTTTGCTGTAAAGCAATAGCGGAAATAGCCCTAAGCAAAGAATGTCCGAACCGAATAATCTACCAATAACCTCAATTTCGATAAATGAGGAGGCAGGAATAAGAAAAGCAAGAATAGTCAACCCAGAAGGCCACAATTCATACTTGGTTCTCACTCTCAAGCCACTATTCTGTTGGCGAATTAAATATGATGTTCTCATTTTTGCGTATCTGCTTCCAGTAGGTGCCTGTAAAGCTCAACCAGCCTATCTCCATAACGAACCTGTCGGTATTTAGTTCGAATCAACCGGGCGTTCTGCTCACCGATACTTTGAATGAGATCTCTGTTTTCAAAAGCGTTGCGTATTGCGGCCGCTATGGCTTCCGAGTCTCCAGGAGGGATCAAACGCCCATGCACACCATCCTTTACAATCGAGCCGCTGTTCGGAGTGGTGATAATATAACATCCTGCTGCCAGTGCCTCGAACACAACTCGGGCCGAACCCTCGGCAAGAGACGGGAAAACAAACACTTCGGTTCCCGACATACGTTGTGCAAGTTCTGAACGGGACAATACTCCTAAGCATTTCACATGTGAATTTTTGAAAAAAGAAGCATTTTGCCTGATGATTTCAGTATTTACACCCCCTGCAATTTCAAGTTGCCAAGAACAGTCGTTCGCTTTCTCCAGGGCTGCAATTAAGGATTCTGCTCCTTTTCGTCGTTCAAAAGTGCCTGCAAAGAGTAGGCGAAGTGCTCCCGAAGGATCATTATCCTTTTTAACATTATGTGATATGCATTTTAAAAACTGATCATCTACGCCCAAGTAGATAGTATGAATAAGCTTAGGATCCCAGCCTTGGTGTAGAAAAGTATCCTTGACAAAATTAGAGTTGACGAGCACCGCATCGGATTGATTAATGTCTTTCAAGATATAAGACCACATACTATTCATGGGGCTTTGAGTTCTCTCAGGTGGCAGTTGACCCTGTTGGTTAATGAGATGTTCAAGTACAGCCGGATGAGCGATTGAGTGATCACAAAGAGCAATCATACCCCTTTCTTTAGCAATTTTGACAGACTGTCCGCCAAAGCCTGCGCGATAATGATAAATCTTTGTATGAGGAGGAGCTTTTTTTATGCATCTCCTAGCCTGAACGCCATAAAATTTAAATGAAATAATGTTTAACACTTTCCCAAAAGTTTCAAATAACTTAAAGCGTTCTATTGTCATGCCAAACTGATAGACAAACTCTGCGAACCATAATGGATACACTATTGCTTCTGTAAGCACCTCACCTCGATCAAACAACCTTCTCAGTTTGTTACTGCTAATCAGCCCTAAAGCCGAAACAAGCCTATGCACAGTTCTTGTTGGGTAAGCCCCCGTCATAAACTGAGATAAGATTCCTCGTCTATTTATTTCTGCGGCAGCAACAGCTAGATGAAATTTATTAAAACCATTAGAAATCGTAACCATAACTCATTAAAGGCCGTTCTAAATAGAAAGTTAAGTTAAACACTGATTCATGAACGAACCTATGTTCAGGCTTCATTATTTTAAATTAAATATTCCTGTTCCAACATTTCTTCAAGATGGTTTGGCATTTTTTGGGCCATAAATTGTACCTCCAAAATATCAACTACGAAATGGCAAAGGATAGTTGTCTAGGTTAGGTATGCCTTGCTACCAAATCGGCAATTACTCGGTTCTGCACATTGAGAATCCCGTATGGATGCCGAAAACCAATCGAGAGTAATTTGGCCGGTGAATAAACGGAAAGACCTGCTGGCAAATTCCCACTGAAACAACGATATTTCAGGGCATCCTTGAGCACATCGAGAAAACAGGGCACCTGTACCCATCCGAGACGATCCGGAGCGCCTATCGCTTTTTGATATCTTCTAAACAACTCTCCATATCGATTCTCCGCGACATTATCACCAACGTTGAATACATCGACCTGCCCGGGCCTCAGTGAACCGCTATTCGATGCCCAATCCATAAGGTAAACAAGTGCAGCGGCAGCGTCCTTCACGTAAATCTGATGTGTGTACCGATGGGCCCTCCACAAGCGAGTCTTCCATCCCCACGTTAGCACGTCTGCAATCTGGCTTTCGTTCACGACATTTAATAAACGTGCAAAGATGTAGCGCGTTTTGCGAGCCACGCTTCGAATTTCGTATTCTCCCAAAAGTTTAGTGACGCAGTAATCATACAATACCTTCGATTGTAAGAATCCATTCATTGAGCTTATATCGAGCACCGGCGTTGTTTCGTCGATCACTCTGGATCGGGGATTCCCATACACCCCGGAGGAACTGGTATAGATGAATACTGAGACATTTGACGTCTCCGCAGCCTCTGCCAACTTGCCAGTTGCCTCAACATTAACACGATGCATATTGCTTTGATCGAAGAGTGACGCAGCAAGATGAATTACACCATCACACCCTCCCACGAGACGCTCGTAATCAACGTTCTCAAGGAAATCCGTTCTCACCCACTCGATAGCAGGGCCCGATTCCACCGGGTCCGGAGTTGCCACGCGTAGAAAAATGTTCCTTGTCTCGAGCGCTTCCATCACATGTGGCCCTATTCGCCCCGTCGCCCCCGTTACAAGATATCGTTTCATAAGAATCATCATCCCCTATTAGATATTTTGCGCTGTAACGACGAAAATCCCCTCTGCTGCCAAGTACTCAGTTTCTTACCTGCGGTCGCATAACTGTTACTATCATAATAACCATTATCAAGGTGACACCCATATCATATCAAAACTTTCTCTTATGTGAGTACCATTCTCAAGCGATTGACAACAAAGGCTATGCATTGCATTTACTTAGTCGCTTTATCGAAAACAAATACTTCCGGCAATCACTAATTTCTCTATCTCAAACACCCTATCTTTGAGCCTTACTCTTTACTCTCCTATCATTTCTTGTCTTATAGTTGCTCTTCTGACGTACCTCGATATTCCGCGTTTATACTTGTTGATCCTTAGCTTCAAGATCTCCCACAGTCGAACCTGATGAATCCGTTTGTTAATAAATAAAACGTCTGAATAATCGAACCATGAGAACTTGACGCAATGAAACCCCATTATTTTCAGTCGAGATATACACTCCCTAATTCGGGTTTCGTCGCTTCTCCTAATAAAGTCATGAAATTCAATGGTTAATTGGCCAACTCGGCTAAAAAGTTTCTCAGAAACATTGGTAAGCACATCAAGCTCAGCACCCTCTATATCAACCTTAATTAAGTCGATCCGTTCAATTTTCTCTGTTAAACAAAAGGCATCTAGCGTCGTTGATAACGCTTTCACAATTTGTTGGCCGTCGTATTCCTTGTAATGCGAGCTGCTACACGTTTCTTCACCAAGCCATAGGTTAATCTCTTTACCATCTCCGGTCACAGCCAAATTTACTTTTTGCATATTCTGGCTCTCTGACAATGTTGGGAAAAGGCGGGGATCCGGTTCAAAAGCATAGAGTCTAATCCCTGGTATGTATTTGGCGATCCATATGGAAAATTCTCCTTTGTTCGCCCCAAGATCCAAAACAACTCCGCCTTTTTGGATAAGCTCTGGCGCAAACACATGACCACAAACTCTTTCAAGCTTCATAACGTAACTCTATGTTTTTGCCAAACACCTTATCTTGAAATACCGAACCCTAAGCAGCTAATCCGTCGTCTGCCATGATCCGGCTAAATATCGTATCCGTTTGATAATATTGGAGTCGCTTTAAATATCAATAGCAACATGACTATTACCTGAACGCTACGAAGGTAAAAACTCAACTTTTCTTTTCAGATCTTCTGGCCTGCGAGCTACTGTATATAATCACACCACGACTTAAGTATTTTCCCTCAATTGGACGGAACGTATCCAACAACCACCTACTTAAACAGCAGCCATGGGGGATACATTACTGCTCGAATCCACTGACTCCAAGGTTCACCGTTCAACATGACCGCAACCGAGATAATGTAAACTGCCATCACTACTTCTACAATGAGTAGCGCTGAACCGATCCCGCTATATCCGAAAAATGTTGCCCCTAAATATGCAAGCACAAAAGCGGCGCCACCATAAATCCAGCCATAGAACATAGCGACTCTTGCATGCCTGTTGGTCGCGTATGGCACCAACAGTGCGGTGTACCATATGGCGTTTACCGAACCTGTGCCGAGCAGCAGCAAAAAGAGTGGCCAGTGCATGTCCACTTCGCCGGCTGTCCATAGCGGCAGTAACCAATTCCCGATAACTGCAATCGCAAGGCATCCGGCCAAGCACATCCAGAGCGACGTCTGACAGGAGCGTGCAAACAGCCGTGAGAATAGCGTAGTGTCGCCATTACCAAAGGCAGTTCCCATCTCCGGTAACATCAGACTGTTGACAATACTTGTAGGTTGAAATACAAGACGTGTCAATGTCCGGATGGGTACAAAGATAGCCACGGCCTGCGGCCCCAGCACCAAACCAACAACCAACCGCATTCCCTGGATGTTTAGGGCGTTACCAAGCGGGAACGCAAGCGAAGCAATTGCCGGAGTAGCCAGGCACCTTATCTCCTTGATAGATGCTTTGCTGAAGCCGTATTTGAGCCACGGGGTTGCCCTGTGGAGAGCTATCCATAGCATGATGGTACCCAGCACTCTTCCCCCCAGAAATCCAGCTGCCGCATAGACCGGTCCGCCGTTGAGCAAAACCGCCCCTGCAAGCCCGCCGAATTCAAAAAGATAAATTAGAGCCGTGTAGGTCATACCTGTGGGGTAGCGGCCAGAGCACCAGAAACCGCCGTATAATAGCTCTCCTTGAAATCCGACCAAAACATGCGTCACCAGAAGGAGTAGTATAATCTTGAGCGAAGCTGGACTTATTTCTTCGAACCCAAACCATGTTCCCAGCGGCAGAGCGTCCATTAAAGCTGCTATAATTAAAAACAACCCTGCTGAAATGACCAAGATCAGCGCCAGTGTGCTCTGAAAGACGGCTAACGTACCTGAACGATCCTCCGCCCCGCTGCGTATGGCCATCTCACGGTTTGTGGCGCTAGCAAAGCCGCCATCACCCATCGCCAAGTATGCTGGTATAGCCGTCAACATGAGCCACTCTCCATAGAGCTGTGACCCCCAAAAAGCCATCAAAAGCGGGATTTCCGTGAAGCGAATGAAAAGCTGTACCAACCTCATAAGACCCTGGGCACCGACCCCTTTTAAGAGACGGGCGCGTAATTGCGTAGATGCCAAGTGGTTTGTTTCGTTGGTTTGGTATGTTTCGGTCATCTTGTGTGTTTTAGAGGGCGTTTCAGCAGGACGTGCATAACTTCATGTATTGCATGGACAGGATTGATCGGATCGGCTTGATTTTTTTGCTTTGCGTACCCTTTCCGGATGAAAAGGTAACGGGGATTATATCAGGCTTTTAACTTTTCGATAAGGGCATCTTTTGAGATTTGGTTCCAAATAGCAATTTTTGTCAAGATGTCATTTAGGCTATTCAGAAAGGAAATGAGTTTTTTACCAGAAATGACCGGCAATTTCTTAGGCATGGATTTCTCCCAAGTCCATCATGGTAAAGAGCGACGGATTTGAGACATAGCCTGCTAAAGATTCCGGATCATCCTCAATTTGCAATTTAACAGCTTCTTTCAAATTTTTAGCCAGTTCATCAAGTGTTTTGCCCTGAGTAAAGATGTCAAAATCAATACATCTCGCACAGTAATATTCGCCGTCAAAATAAATATCGGCCTTTATCATTTTGTTCATATCTTGAGCTCCTTTTTAATAAGAATATCTTTCCCTGAAAATTCGAATTCCTGGACGTTGGTGCAGGACAGGCATAACATCATTTATTGCTTTGACAGGATTAGATATAATCGTAAATTTATCATGTCTTAACTCATAAAAATCTCATCAAAGATTTCTCTTTTTACTCTAAATTTTATTTCTGACAAATCTCGATAGAGATCCTCCAATTCATATTGGACGATTTCCAAGTCCATTAATCTTCTTATAATTCCCAATGTTCCTTTGACACTCAAACCCATTCGTGCAGCCTCCAATCTTGCCACATGGTCATCCAAAACGACAATATCAGCCAAATTCTCTAAGGCTGCAACTATAGTTTCGGACTCTCCCCTTCCCAGTTTTCTGCAAAGGGCTTTAAGCATGCGAAGATTTTTTGCCTTGACTATCATAACATTATTTGAGGTTATCAGCGCTTTAAGGTTTTCAGATGCGATATCTTCTTTTTTAAAAATCTCGTTTTGTACGTAGGAAGATACCGTTACTTTAGAAAAAAGCTTTAGAGATTGATCAATGACCTTTAACTTGGAAAGGAATATTAACGGAGAACTATTAAAAGCTGCTATCATCTGGCCAGGTTTTCTCTACTTCTATATCTTTTTCATTAAGGTAAGAATAATCGAATCCAAGCGCCTCAAGTAATTCCAAAAAGCCGATCTTTGTCATATTCATTATTTCTGATGCCTTTGCAAGGCTTAATAATCTCAATTTCAAAGCGCTAACAACAACCAATAGTTTTTCTTTATCTTCTATATTACTAAATAAAGGGACAGCCTCTACTATAGGTTTCAACTCATCTATTTGCATAAATTAGATTCCTTTTTATTAGTCTTAGCGTCTTTAACCCGGTTGTATTTACCATGTTGAGGTTTATTTAAATGGTGAATTATATAAATAAGCTATCACGGCTTTGAAAAAAATGCAATTTGTCTTTTCACAGTAAACATATAGGGCGCTTTCGTGTCAAATCTAGAATTGTGAATTACCAAGAATCTGATAGTATTTCTTACATTCGTTCAGAGCGAGTATGTTTTGCTCCTATTTTGGCTAAACTGATCGGTTCCAGGTTCAGTCCGCCACAAAGACCGGCGGATCAAAGGTCTGAGTTTCAGGGTTCAAAGGTTACAACTGCCTGAACTGGATATGCCATTATTCAGCGGGATTAAATGGGGCTTTTTGTGAAAAAATCATCGAGAATTTCGTTAAATCCGTAAGCCAGGTTTGTATTTTTGGCTTCAATTTCCGTGAACCATTTTAGTTTCTGCCCCTCGTGGAGGTTTATTTTTTCGATATCCAGGTCCGCTTTTTTCCAAAACGTATATTCGATCCGATCGGTGAATTCCATGACGGAGAACAACTGAAATTCTTCCAGGTTCAGATCCATTTCCTCTTTCATTTCACGAACGATGCACTGCTCCGGCGTTTCGCCATCATCTACATGACCGCCGGGAACATCCCACATATTTCGATAGGGAATGCCGGGCTTGTCGTCTCTTAAAAACAGAAGGACCTGCCTCTTGGCATTGACAAAAATAACGCTGGTTCCTTTTCGTTTCATAATAAAACAGGTGATGGGTAATAGGTAATGGGTTATGGGGGATTAGGGATTAGATCAGGATGTTAACTTTTCGATAAGAGCATCTTTTGAGATTTGGTTCCAAATAGCAATTTTTGTCAAGATGTCATTTAGAGTACCTTTGGCGATAGGATCATGGCTTGGTATTGTAATTTTATGGGTACCCGCTTCCGTTAATTTTCGAGCCTGACATGACTGCCACGCTGCCGTACAATTTTGTAATTTAGGCTATTCAGAAAGGAAATGAGTTTTTTACCAGAAATGACAGGCAATTTCTTAGACATGAATTTCTCCCAAGTCCATCATGGTAAAGAGTGACGGATTTGAGACATAACCTGCTAACAACTCCGGATCATCCTCAATGTGCAATTTAACAGCTTCTTTCAAATTTTTAGTCAGTTCATCAAGTGTTTTGCCCTGAGTAAAGATGTCAAAATCAATACATCTCGCACAGTAATATTCGCCGTCAAAATAAATTTCGGCCTTTATCATTTTGTTCATATCCTTAGCTCCTATTTATTGAGGATATCTTTCTCTGAAAATTCTGTCAATGTAAGAACGAAAACTATCGAATACCTCCCCAAAGTTACGGGACGTTGGTGCAGGACGTGCATAACTTTCTTTTTGTTTAGACAGGATTGACCGGACCGGCTTGATTTTTTTGCTTTGCGTACCCTTGCCGGATGAAGGGGTAAACGAGGCGTCCGATAAACGAGATTCAAGCGAACAAGTAGTTTTTTTCAGCGGGATTATGGAAAGCTCAAACCGCATAAACTTCTTCATGCGCTAATCTTTTTGCGGCATATAATAGTGCTGATCTGATATCATCCTCAGAAAGAAAAGGGTAATCTTTTATCAGGTCCTCCATCGTAGCACCATAAGCCATTTTTTCTACAATCAACTCAACCGTTAGCCTCGTCCCTTTTATGACAGGCTTCCCAAGCATTATTTTAGGGTCCGTTACGACCCTTTGAAGCAATTTTTCTTCTTTCATTTTATATCCCCCATCGATATAAATCTATATTTTGTTTCTGTAATAACAACGAAATGGTCCAATATTTTTTCACTGTGGTTCGCCAACAGGTTTCCGAACAATTCCAATTTAATCTGGGTCTTTTGTTCCTTAACTCGAATAAGAATTATTCCAGCAGCATGCTTCTTTTGCAAAAAAACCAACTCGCCGAAATCTTTATCGTTGGTTATTAAAATCCTATGTTCTGTTTTGGCAATTTTTAAAAGTTCATCATCTGTAATCTCACAATCGTAATCAGGAATCCATTTAATATCATATCCGTTCTGTAGCAAAAAATCTACAATCCCTTTTTCAACATTAACATCAGCGATAAATTTAATCATTTTCTCTCCGAACCTAATAGGAAGAAAGCTTTAATTTATTTTATGAACTCATTAGAAGATTGGGCGTCAGAGCTTGTATTGTGAATTATTAGCCACCGGATATAATTAGAGATGATGGCATAAGACTCAAACATCGCATGATTTTTGGGGGTGTACATATTCTGTAATGGGGACGTTGATCGACTTCCGGGACGTTGG